>ENA-UOOE01000248-UOOE01000248.1-fermentation-metagenome-genome-assembly--contig:-NODE-248-length-57776-cov-6.478162_pt1 | contig 57776 bp, 50 predicted proteins | sample MGYA00245776_ERZ724021 | MGnify/ENA primary metagenome ERZ724021 (study PRJEB28704, sample SAMN03018321) | fermentation metagenome | biome: anthropogenic terrestrial biome; feature: soil; material... | reverse complement strand
ATGGTTACGCAGTCGCCTGATGTTGTAGACTGCTTCCCCCTTCACGTTGTCAAGGAAAGCATCGTCTGAGGGGTAGGGGGTACAGCCGAAAATAAAATCCTGCCACACCAGGATACCCCGCTCATCGGCCTGACGGTAGAATTCCTCGTTTTCATAGATCCCTCCTCCCCAGACGCGCACCATATTCATGTGTGCCTCTTCGATGTGATTGAACATCTTTGCGTAGTAAGCGCTATCCTGTTGCGTGGTGAGGATCTCCCCGGGGATATAGTTGGCTCCTTTGGCAAAAAGTGGAGTGCCGTTTACCTCGAAGAAGAACGAACGGCCTTGCGCATCCTCCCGGGCAATGTGGCGGATAGTGCGCAATCCTGTTCTGACAGCTTTTTCGGCGATCACCTTGTCGTCCACCATGATCTTTGCGGTGAAATCATACATGTGCTGTTCTCCCCAATCTATCGGCATCCACAGCTTTGGCGCGGATATGACGAGCGGGAGATTGAACCTGTTTTTTCCTTTCAGGAGCGTGATTTCCTTATCCTCTCTTTCGGAGTTACCGCCTTGTATGCTGTATACTATCGACAACGTAGCTTTCAGTGACTGTTCCGACAACGAGACAATTTCTATCTGGTTTTCAATGTGTGCCTTCTGTGCGTTGACCGATGCCTGTTTCACATAATAATCCTCGATGAAGGCTTTGTGATAAAAGTGGAGGGATACCGGTTTCCAAATGCCCATCTGCACCATGCGGATGCCCCAGTCCCAGCCAAAGTGGTAGGGTGCCTTGCGGTTGTACACGCTTAGTTTTTCCGCTCTGTGATCATTTCCGGCTGGATAGTCATAGCCAAATGTTTCCCGAGCAGGCATCATCGTCGTTATGGGAGAATAGAAACGGATATAAAGATTGTTCTCTCCCTCTTTGAGTAGCTTCTTTACCGATATCTTGTGGCCGGTGAACATGTTGTCGGCTTGCAGGATACGGGATCCGTTGAGAAACACATCGGCATGCGTGTCGAGCCCCTCGAAAGAGATCATGGCATCGTCGTACTGCAGTTGACGGGCAGTGACGCAGAACGTTTTTTTGAAGTCCCAGTTTTCATTTTCTATCCACTGCACTTTATTTTCGTTGGTGCCATAATAGGGATCGGGCAGCACGCCATGACGAATGAGGTCGCGTTGCACCGATCCCGGCACAGATGCCTCGTACCATTGGGTGGCGGTGGAGCTGGTCACCTCGTTTTGGGGGGACTTACTCGCTTGTCTGAATTGCCATCCCTCGTTCAGGGAAATGGTTTCACTATGTTGCGCTACAAGCATGCAGGAAATCAGAAAAAAAAATAGCGATACAGTTTTTCTCATACATACAGGGGAAATAGGTGATAACTGTGAAAATGACTGCGCAAATATAACGATTTGTTCGTGAACTCACAAAGTAACAGACGGAAGGTTATTTTGTCTGCTGAGGAGGTACACTTTCACAGAAAATCGTAAATTTGTGGTTGAATATTTTCACCAAGGGCATGATGACGGATTTTATTTTCACCGACCGCAACGAGTTTTTCCATCTTTATCGCAGGCTCTACGCTTTTTTAAGACAGGCCTGGGAGAAAGAGAAAGTATTGCATTTAAAGAAAATGGTGCAGGAGTCGTTGTCCAAGGTGGTTGAAAACAGGGAGGAGGCGTTCTATGAGCTGTTGCTTGAGATGCGGACTGCACTCATTACCATGGATGAGATCGGGTTGAAGCAACCCACTGTCTGTGCTGTGCTTCTCTTTCGTGCTGTAAAAAAAGAGGAGTATCCCCTTACCGAGATAAAAACGCTTTTTGGTGGTGAGGTGGAGTTGATTCTCAGGGGATTGAAGAAAGTCGCCGAATTCACAGACAGACGTTCTACTGTGGAGTCGGAGAATTATATGCGCCTGCTGCTTTCCATGGCTGAAGATATTCGGGTGGTTTTCATTATGATTTCCAGGCAGTTGCAATTGATGCGGGATGCAAAAGGTACAGAACGCTCTCATCGACTCGATCTCTCGGTGGAGTCCACCTATTTGTATGCACCTCTGGCCCATCGGCTGGGACTCTATACCATCAAGTCGGAGTTGGAAGACCTCTGTTTGAAATATACCGACCGTGCATCGTACGATTTTATTGCACAGAAGCTGAACGAGACCAAACGATCTCGCGACCAGTATATTCAGGCGTTCATTGGGCCGGTGAAAGAGCGACTTGACAAGACGGGGTTGAAATATGACATCAAAGGTCGTACCAAATCGATTCACTCCATCCTCAACAAACTGAAGAAACAGAAGATTGAGTTTGAGAACATCTATGACCTCTTTGCTATCCGGGTGATTATCGATGCCCCCGATGAACAAGAGAAGGCGCAATGCTGGCAGGTTTACTCCATCATCACCGACATGTATCAGCCCAATCCAAAGCGACTAAAGGATTGGCTTTCCATTCCCAAGAGCAACGGATATGAGTCGCTTCACATCACCGTGATGGGTCCCGACTCCCGTTGGGTGGAGGTGCAGATACGAACCAGGAGAATGGATGAGATCGCGGAGCGTGGGCTGGCAGCACACTGGAAGTACAAGGGGGTGAAGGAAGAGTCGACACTCGATAACTGGCTAAACTCACTGCGTGAGTCACTAGAAGACAAAGAAACTAACCTGAGTCAGAAGTTGACGGACTTTAAGCTGGACCTGTATGAGGAGGAAATATTTGTCTTTACGCCCAAGGGTGACCTCTTTAAGCTTCCCAAAGGAGCCACGGTGCTGGATTTTGCTTTTGCCATCCACTCCAAACTGGGAGCCACCTGCATGTCGGGGCGTGTGAATGGCAAGAATGTGCCCATCAAGCACCTGTTGAAAAGCGGTGATCAGGTGGAGATCAACACCTCCTCCCATCAGTCGCCCAAGCAGGACTGGTTAAGTTTTGTGGTCACTGCCAAAGCCCGTACCAAAATAAGGCAGATTCTAAAGGAAGAGGCAGGGAAGCAGGTGGATATCGCCAAGGAGACCCTTTCACGCAGGATGAAGAACCGCAAGATTGAGGTGGATGATGCCCATCTGATGCAACTGATCAAAAAACTTAAGTACAAGACGGTGACCGATTTTTATGTCGACATTGCTGCCGAGAAGCTGGATGTGAACTGGGTTATCGACCGTTATCTGGAGTTGGAAAATAGGGATGGAGAAAACAGAGATGGTCATCTTCCCGTGAGTGCCGAAAGTTTCACGTTGCGGCCTCCCACGAAGGACTTTTCCAGCAACGATGAGCTTGTCATCGATCAGAATCTGACTGGGATAGATTACAAGCTGGCCAAATGCTGCAATCCTATTTTTGGGGATGAGATCTTTGGCTTTGTCTCTTCTCAGGGCATTAAGATACACCGAACAAGTTGTCCCAATGCGCATGATCTCTTTGCTCGATATGGTTATCGTGTGCTCAACGCACGTTGGTCTGGTACCACTGGATCCTCCAGTTATACCATCGTGCTGCGGGTGATTGGCAATGACCAGATTAACATTGTGGCCAATTTGATTTCCATCATCTCCAAAGAAGTGGGTGTGCAGATGCGCTCCATCTCCATTGATTCCCACGATGGCTTGTTTCAGGGCAACATCTCTGTGATGATTGCCAATACATCGATGATGGAGCAGTTGATTAAAAAGTTGAAGGCTGTAAAGGGGGTGAAGTCTGTTACACGACTGAATTAATCTTCAGGGTCGATCTCTTCGCCCAGACTCTCCATTGAAATTGAAGCTGTGGGCGTGATTGAAGCTGTAGGTGTTTGGGTTGTTGCAGGAGTCTCCTGCGGCTGAAGTGAGGGCAGTAATTGTTGCACGTAATTGCGCTCGAAGTCCTCGGGGCGCAAGATAGTGTCGTTGTATTGTATGAGGTCGATGTCGATAACTACTTTTCCCTGGTATTTGTCTTTTGGTGAGCGTCCTACGGCCCTTTCTGTCTGTTTGATCTTGTCGATCACCTCTTCGGGTGTCAATTCTGTCTCTGCTTTGGCCAATATATTTCGAAACAGGTAAGAGTATTTTTCTTCCTCGGGCTCGGAGAGAATGGGTTGCGTGAAAATGATCTCGGGGAAAAGCCGGGTTAGCATTCGCTTGGCTTTGTCTATATTAGTTTTGGCGAATGTATTGGATCCTATGCTTAATATAATAATGCTCATACTGATAAATTGAATTACAAATATACACAATTTTGATGAAACTGATGGCTGAAATTCAAAAACTATTATCTTTGTTCTATTATAGCTGTTAAAAATGAAAAAATTACGCTGCTTTTTTATTTTCCTGGTTGGGTGGCTTTTGATACAGGGCCTGTACGCACAAGAGGACAAGGTATTGGTCTATCGGATCAACATCAAGGAGAATATCGGCAGCCACACATGGATTTATTTGCAGAATGGCTTGCATGAAGCGTTGCAGAAAGATGCCCGTGTGGTGCTGTTGCATATGAATACCTACGGTGGAGGAGTTCTTGAGGCAGACTCCATGCGTACGGCTATTCTGAATTTTCCCTTGCCTGTGTATGTTTTTATCGACAACAATGCCGCTTCGGCAGGTGCGCTCATTTCTATTGCCTGCGACAGCGTCTTTATGCGTCAGAGTGCTTCCATGGGTGCTGCCACGGTGGTAGATGGGGGTGACGGAGCTAAGGCACCTGATAAATACCAGTCATATATGCGTGGCATCATGCGGGCAACGGCTGAGAGCCACGGCAAAGTGATCACCTTGGAGCATGGAGATACCATCACCAAATGGAAGCGCGATCCTGTGATTGCAGAAGCCATGGTGGATGAAAGAGTCGTGGTGCCTGGTTATGTAGATTCCACGCAGATCCTCACGCTAACCGCCAGCCAGGCCATGGAGTTGGGCTATTGCGACGGCATCGCAGAAAGTCTGCACGAGGTGATTGTCACCCACCTGAAATTTCCCGACTATCAGCTTGAGACCTACAATCCCACATTTTATGACCAGATCAGAGGCTTTCTGACCAATGGGGTGGTGCAGGCATTGCTGATCATGTTGATCATCGGTGGTATTTATTTTGAATTGCATACTCCCGGAATCGGTTTTCCCACGGCCATTGCCATCACGGCGGCCATACTCTACTTTACGCCCTTGTATCTGACCGGTTATGCCCAGAATTGGGAGGTGTTGCTCTTCGTGCTGGGAATTATTCTCATCGTCTTTGAGTTGTTTGTGGTTCCTGGCTTCGGTGTCACCGGTATCGTGGGAATTATCTTTGTCTTTTTGGCTTTGCTGCTGGCGCTAGTAGGAAATATCCGCTTTAACTTCGAAGGGTTACCAGCCACGGAGATCTTCCGGGCCATCATGATCGTGCTGGGAGGAATGGGGCTGAGCGTCAGTTTTATTCTTTACTTGTCGAGTCGCATCGGAAAGCCTGGAATACTGAACAAAGTGGCGCTGCATGCCGATCAGGAGGGTTATAGTTCTGTTCCTTTGGAACCTGCTATCATGGTAGGCCAGCTTGGTAGGGCAGCTACGGTCCTACGTCCTTCGGGTAAGGTGATTATAGATGGTACCTATTACGATGCCATTTCTTTGCAGGGATTTATCGAAAGAGATGAGGAAGTGGTGGTAAAACGGTATGAAAATTTTCAACTCTACGTCGTGCGGAAGTGATGTTCCCCCGGAGACGATCAAAAAACCCCGGGTGTGTACCCGGGGTTTGTGTGCTGATGATGCGTACAGACTCCTTAATTGTAAGCCCTTATTTCTTCATCCGTGTAGGCTGTCTTCTTGGAGAAGAAGAAAATTGCAAATGGTATGATTAATAAGATAATTGCCCAAAGGATGTTGCTGATCATGCTTCCTTTTTTCATGTTGTTTACATAAATATGCCCCAACAATCCTTCTACAACCAGTACCAGCCCTAAGATGAGGTTGGTGTTATTGGTTGTGCCCATAAAAAAAGGTATCACCAAAAAGGCAACGCCTATTAGCATTACAAGTACGCCGATGTATTTCGCAAATTCTTTCATGTGGTGATATGAATATTATTAGTTACTGATTTCGTAGCGCAAATAAACACAAAATTCAACAAATAAGGAAATAAATAGGTATAAAAAATGGATTAAAGTGGAAAAAACCTTCTTTGCTTTGCAAAACAATGCTGTTTATTGCGCAATGATATATAAAAATATTTATTTTTGCATTGTTTATGATAATAGTGTGAAGAAGTGAAAATATTTTTTTTTTTATCAGTGGGTCATTTTTGTACCACTCTTTATCCTGCTTACATTGGTTACAGCGTTGCTGGTGATGGTCCTGGCTCCTCTTTTTGGAGACCGGTTTTGGGGATATTATCCACCTAAGTGGTGGTCGCGGTTTACCTGCTGGCTTGCACTTTGCTTCGTGAAAACAAGAGGGCGCGAAAATCTGGATCCGCACAAGTCTTATATTTTTGTGGCTAACCACCAGGGTGCTTTTGATATTTTTGTTGTATATGGTTTTCTCAATCAGAATATAAAATGGATGCAGAAGCAGAGTTTGCGAAAAATACCCTTCGTGGGGTTTGCATCGGAAAAAGCAGGCCATGTTTTTGTGGATAACACAAATGCTGCCACGCGCACTGCCTCCATCCGAAAAGCGAAAGAACAGATTGTGAATGGTGTATCTATGGTTATTTTTCCTGAAGGAGCTCGCACACACGATGGCAGGATGGGACATTTTAAACGTGGTGCCTATCATATTGCGGTTGATATGAAGTTGCCCGTTGTGCCGCTGACCATTAATGGACCGTTTGATGTGTTAAAAAGGAACACCCTCCGGCTGAGGCCTTCTAAAATGGAGCTGATTATTCACGAACCTATTGATACAGAAGGGTTGAAGGAGTCTGACATTCCCGGACTGATTGATCGCACACGTACGATTATTCACGAAGCTCTGTGGGATAAATACAAATGATCGCACCCCACTCCCAGGGAAAGCAACCCGGAAAAAGGATTAATTCTAGAAGTTGAGAAGGGATTTAAAAATCAATTCAGGAAAACAGACCTGATATAAAAAAGGAATGGTTGTCTCACGACAACCAATCTTCATTGTTAACCTTAAATCTAATACCATGAAAAACACGATGCAAATGTATTGCATCCTTCTTAATTCTCCAAAGAATTTCATGGGAATTATTCCGTTTTTAAACTACTTTAGTATTTGACACTGTGGGATTAATCAAAAGAAAGTGCTCTTTGCTTTTCTTTGCAAATTTTGTGTGGCTTTTCGGAATTAGTCGTAAAACTTACTGGCAAAGAAATTCAGCAGGGTCCAATTGAACCTGTACCAGCGTCGTGTGGCTCTTTGCTTTCCCCCAAACTGTAGTAGGAAGCGTGATCTGCCTGCCCTTTTATCTAGAAATCCCACATCCATAAAGTCGAAATAGTGAAATCCCAGTTCTTCGGACGTTTTCATGGCTGTGTAGAGGGTGAAGATGGTGGGATACAGGATTTTGTATCGTTTCGATTTTCCCCAGTAGTAGAGGCAGTAGACAGTTTCGTTTTTTTCAAATCCCAGTATCGCTCCCCCAATTATTTTACTCTGATAGCGTGTGAGTAGAATCTTCCCCTTCCCCTTTTTCACATAATGGCGAAAGAAATTTTTAAAATACTGGTAGGGTGGTAAACGGCGCGTAATTTTTTTGTTGTTCGTCTGTTGAATGAGTTTATATAGTTCCTGCATATTCTCTTCTGCCACAAACTCCTCCACTGTCAGGCCTCTTTTCAGTGCTTTATTCACCTGATTCTTTCGTGAGGCCGAAAGTTGGTCCCATATCTTGCGTTTTCGTTGCAGCGAATTCCGGATATTAATCCATTTCACGGAGTAAAATTTATTTTCACGAAATCCTTTGTAGCCGAAGATGGCATTTCCCAGGTTGTCGTACCGAATGAGAAATACCTTGTGTTTCACTTCATCCACCAGGTGTGTTATCAGCGTCTCGAAAACATCTATTTGTGAAAGGTTTTCGTCGAGAAATAGCGGTTGCTGCGTAATAAAACACCGCTGAAAGAGCTTACCTCTGAAAAAGCGGTTTATCCGCATGATGACAGCAAATAGGGCAGCTACAGGCTTTTCATTATTGAATGCGATGATCATAAGTGGTTTATAAGCCGGTGAGTTGCTATACCAGTCAAATCCGGAAGCCGCATGAAAAAAGCAGCTCTCTTCCATCGGAGGGAGCTCCTCTTTGTGGTAGTATGTTTTCACTTTATACTTCATATGGCTGATTTATTTTACCGCTGTTTGCTGATAACGATGATCGGGTAATGACAAACATAGAGAAAATTTTCGTAATTTTGTGCATAAACAGGTAAACAAAAAAAATAATTTTTATGGCAAAGAAAATCTTGGTTACCGGGGGAACCGGGTATATTGGTTCACACACGGTAGTAGAATTGCAACAGGCAGGTTATGAAGTAGTTGTTGTAGACAATCTCTCTAACTCAAATGCCGACGTGTTGGAAGGTATTATGCGTATTACCGGGAAACGTCCTGTTTTTGAGAAACTGGATTGTGCTGATTTTGAGGCCATGAAGTCGCTTTTTATGAAATATCGTTTCGATGGAATCATTCACTTTGCTGCCAGCAAGGCCGTGGGCGAGTCGGTACAGAAACCGTTGCTATACTATCGCAACAACTTGGTGACACTTATTAATTTGCTTGAGCTAATGCCGGCTTATCAGGTGAAAGGAATTGTATTTTCTTCTTCCTGCACGGTTTATGGAGAACCTGACAGAAATCCCATCGATGAGAATGCGCCCATCAAGCCTGCCGCCTCTCCTTATGGCAACACAAAACAAATCAACGAAGAGATCATACAGGATTTTGTCCATTCGGGCGCGCCCGTCAAGGCCATTATCCTGCGCTATTTTAATCCTATTGGAGCACATCCTTCGGCCGAGATTGGTGAGCTGCCCCTAGGTGTACCGCAGAACCTAGTTCCCTATATAACGCAGACTGGTATCGGCATCAGACAGCAATTGAGCGTTTTCGGTGACGATTACAATACGCCCGACGGATCTTGTATCCGTGATTTCATTAACGTGGTGGATCTTGCCAAAGCACATGTGGTAGCCATTGAAAGGATGCTCGAAGAGAAATCGGAAGAGAAAGTCGAAATTTTCAATCTGGGTACTGGCAGAGGTCTATCTGTCCTCGAACTGATTCACCTGTTTGAGCAGGTTTCAGGCAGGACCTTAAATTACAAAATTGTAGGTCGTCGGGAGGGGGATATAGAACAAATCTGGGCTCAACCCGACAAAGCAAACAACGTACTGGGCTGGAAGGCAGTGGAAACGATTGAAGATACCATGGCTTCAGCCTGGAAATGGCAATTACGGCTTCGTGAGAAAGGGGTGATGTAAAAGAATATGAAATAAGGCGTTAGAAATAATATTCGATCAGGAGATAATAGGCTTCGTGACCATCTTCACTTTTCTCTATCTCGATTTTATTTTCCCGGGCCAGCCATCCAATGGCGGCGTAAATCTCTCTCTCAGATAGTCCAGAAGCTTCCTTTAACTGTGCAACACTCCATTTTTGACTGTTATTCAGGAGGTTCCATACGATTCCCGCGTTTGTCCCGATTAGTTTTTTGTTCATTGCAAAAAGTGTTTGATATTAATTTAACGTTCACGCTGAACTTTTGTTCTGAATAAATAAGAAAATATCTAAAAGGATAGAAAAACAAGCAGGTAGAGATAGGCAGCTGGTACAGCCACCAGCAAACTGTCTATGCGATCGAGGATACCGCCGTGTCCGGGAATCAGGTTCCCCGCATCTTTTACGCCGCAGGTGCGTTTGATGAGTGATTCAAATAGGTCTCCCAAAGTGCCGAAGAGCGCTACAACCGCTGCATAGCCCATCCAGAATGCAGAAGAAAACTCCGGATAGAATCTGGCAAAGAAGAAGGATGCAAGCAGGGTAAAGAGGATGCCGGCAACGAATCCTTCCACTGACTTTTTGGGCGAGATATGTTCAATCAGTTTGTGTTTTCCGATGAGTGACCCGATAAAATAGGCTGCCGTATCGTTTATCCAGATAAAAACAAAGAGTGCCAGAACAGGGACCCAGTCGTGTCCCTCACCGGAAAGGCTGCTTTGGTAGGAGTAGGAGATAAGCATCAGAAGACCCAGTGGCATGGTCACGTAGATTTGTCCGAAGACTGAATAGATGATACCGTGAAGGATATCCTGCCGGCGTAGGAATACCGATGAAGCAATCAGGATCATCAGATAAACGAGGATGGCCACAGGCAGGGCAAAGAGGAAGATACCCTCGATGAAGAGGAAAACCGATAAAAAAAGCAAAACGCCCATCGAGATATTGAAAATCTTACTGATGGCGTGGAAGGTATCTTTCTCTACCATGCGGTAGAATTCAAAAAGACCGGTAGCCAGTATGGCACCAAAGACAATTAGAAAGGTGGTACGCCCTCCCAATACACCCAGCAGGATTAACAGGATGTAGACAATTCCGGCTCCGGCACGTGTGATTAAGTCCCTTGCATTCAATTTATATTGCTCTTAATGGGGTACCTTTCTATTTTCCCTTATTTACTTCTCCTCCTCTTTTTTTTCTTCCTCTTCGAGGCTGATGTTATTTTCGACGAGGATGTTATACCAAGCTACCATCTTTTTTACATCCGAGGCATACACGCTCTCCCGGCTGTAATCAGGTAGTACTTCTTCCAGGTAGGCCAACAGTTCACTACCCTTCGATTTACTTCCCAGGGCAATCTTTGCGCCATCTTCTTTTTCTTTCATCTTTTTCAACACATTTCGCAGCGGAGTATCTCCGTCTTTTGTATAAATGGAGACATCGCTCAGTGCGACTACTTTTTCCTGCGGGTAGACAGGAATCCGTTTTCCGTCGGCAAGTGATTCTACAATATTCAGATTTTTGTTGGTTGAGATGAGTTTATATAAACCGGGGCGTCCTGTAATTGATAATATTTTGGATAACATTTTTCTTAATTTTATAGTATAGTTCAATGTTTGTCGGTGCAAAAGTAAGCAGACTGCGCCATATTCGCAACTTTAATTACAAATTCTCTTTAAAATTTCTCCCAAAATGCAGCCCAAGTGATTATTTTCAGTATTTGGTGAAGTGGAACCGAAAAAAATGACTTATTTTAGTTGTTCAAAACCAATTCATGTATTATGTATCATAAAATTATCATGGCAGTGCTTTCTATGGCTTTGTCGTTATCATGCACCGGTAAACAGTCCCGCAATATACAGGAAACAGTCGTCGGAGACGCACAGACTCCTACATTGTTGGAGAAAGGTGTCACGGGGGATGTGTTTCTACTCATCGGCACCTATACTTCCGAAATGGGTAGCAAAGGGATTTATCTTTACCGCTTCAATACCCTCACTGGACAATCCGATTCTGTGGGCATGGCAGAAGTAGCCAACCCTTCTTACCTTACGTTGAGTCCCGATGAAAAGTTCGTCTATGCTGTGGGGGAAAACGATAAAGGTCGTAGTGCTGTACATGCATTTTCGTTCAACAAGGAGGAGGGCGTGCTCACAGAGGTTGACTCGAGTCCTACCCTCAGCGAGGGCCCTTGTTACATTACCATTCATAGCAACGGGAAAGACTTGCACACCGCCAATTATGGTGGTGGCAGTATCACCTCATTCCAGACAGGCCCTGAGGGCCACCTTGGTGCTGCGACCAGTGTGATGCAATTCAAGGGAAATGGTCCCGACAACAAACGCCAGCAAGGGGCGCATCTCCACAGTGTCCGTTATTCACCCGACGGGCAGTTTTTGTTCGCAGCCGATCTGGGTACCGATAAGCTTTATCGTTTCACTGTGCAGGATACACCCTTTGAGGGACAACCTGTGATACAACAAAGTAGCTTGCGGAAATTTATAATGCCTCCCGGTACCGGTCCACGTCATTTCGATTTTCATCCCGAGGGGGGCAAATATCTCTATGTGCTAGGTGAACTATCGGGCGAAGTGATCCTGTTCGACTATAACGCAGGTGAACTGACACAGAAGCAGGTCGTTGCCGCCGATACCTTGGGTGCACACGGAAGTGCCGACATTCACGTTTCACCGGATGGACGTTTTCTCTACGCATCGAACCGTTTACAGGCCGACGGGCTGGCCATCTTCTCCATAGATCCCGGGAATGGGACCCTCACGAAAGTCGGCTATCAGCTAACAGTGAAGCATCCACGTAATTTTGTGATTACCCCTGATGGCAATTTTTTGCTGGTAGCGGGAAGGGATGATGATCGGATACAGGTTTTCGCCATAGACAAAGCAACCGGTCTGTTGACAGATACAAATCAGTCAATAGCTATCAGCAAGCCAGTCTGCTTGAAGTTTGCCGGGAGGGAGTGAACAGAAACTACAGCTCTCCCAATTGTGCAATCTCGCTAATATTGAAAGGTGTAGCCTGATAAACGAAGTAATTTAACCAGTTTATGTAGAGAAGATTGGCATGAGATCGCCACTGTACTAATGGCGGCAATGAGGGATCGTTGTTCCTGTAATAGTTATGGGGTAACTCCACAGAATCCATTCCTTTCTCTTTATCCCGTGTATATTCGTTGTGCAGTGTCATGGGAGCATATTCGGAGTGTCCCGTCACATAAAACTCTCTTCCACCGCGGGATGAGACGATGTAAACGCCGGCCTCTTCCGATTCGGAGTGGATGGTGAGTCCGGGATGACGGCCGATTTCGCTGGCAAGGATGGTGGTGTGGCGGCTGTGCGGTGCATAAAAAGTATCGTCGAAGCCACGAAAGAGAGGAAAGGATGGGTCATTTATGGTATGACTGAACACACCAAACAGTTTTTTCTCCAGTGGATATTTCTGGATGCCGTAGAAATGGTACAGCGCAGCCTGTGCCCCCCAACAGATATAAAAAGTGGATGTTACATGCGTGCGTGCCCAGTCAAATATATGGGTAAGCTCATCCCAGTAGGTCACTTCCTCAAAGGGAATCATTTCCACAGGTGCACCGGTGATGATCATGCCATCGTAATAAGTTTCTTTAATCTTGTCAAACCCATTGTAAAATGACATAAGATGTTCAATGGGTGTGTTCCTGGGGGTATGAGAGGTGAGTCCCAGGAACTCAATCTCAACCTGCAGCGGCGAGTTAGAGAGCAACCTGATCAGGTCAGTCTCGGTTGTCACCTTGAGCGGCATGAGGTTGAGGACGAGTATTTTCAGCGGTCGTATATCTTGTGTGGAGGCACGCAGATCGTCCATCACGAAGATGTGCTCCTTTTTTAAAATCTCTATCGCGGGTAATTTGTCGGGTATATTTACGGGCATAATATCTTGTTATCCTTGTTGTTTTTTCTTCTTCTTCGGATTTTTCTGAACGCTCCATCCAAATTTGCCGATTTCTCTTCCCAGACCATAATAATGTCCGTGTGCGTAGGCGAGCAATTTTGAACTCTTTAAGTCGAACCTTCCTGTTTCGGCATGAAAGAAGCGATCATCGGCCTGTACGTTAACTACATCTGAAATAAACATGTCATGTGATCCAAGAGGAATGATATCCTTTACAACGCATTCAATGCAGAGTGGTGATTCGGTAATAACAGGGGCTTTCACTATGGTTGCCTCACCTGCAGTCAGTTTCATTTCCTCAAACTTATTGTAATCCTTGCCAGAGCGTACGCCACACCAGTCTGTGGCACGGGCCAGATCCTCCGTGGTGAGATTGATCACAAACTCTTTGTTCCTTTTGATGATTTCATATGAATGCCGTTCGGGTCTGACAGAAATATAACACATGGGCGGATTAGAATTGATGGTGCCCACCCAGCTGACAGTGAATATATTATATTCTGTGGGGCTACTCCCGCAGCTAATCATCACCGCCGGCAGTGGATAGATCATTGTTCCCGGCTTCCAGTCATGTTTCATATGTTATATCAATCAGCTGTCGGCTCCTTGTAAACCGATAAACCTGCCAAAAAAAATTAAATCAGTTCAATATCTTCCTTTTTGATTTTCAGTTCGCAGTAGTGGCACTTAAGCTCCACCATTTCCTTGTCGACCACGTGAAAGCGTGTCTTCATTGGTTCGTTGTTGGTGATGCACTTGGGGTTGTTGCACTTCACGATTTCGATGATCTCATCGGGGAGTACCACTTTTTTCTTTTCCACCACCTCGAAGTTGCGGATGACATTCAGATTCACATTGGGGGCTACCAGAGCAATGCGGTTGATTTCATCCTCTCTGAAAAATTTATCAGAAACCTTGATGATTCCCTTCTTTCCCATCTTGCTGCTTTTTAGATTGTTGCCAATGGTGATGCGGTTGCTCAGCTTCTGGAGCTGTAGCAGAGACACCACTTTGAAAACAGCTTCGCTTGGGATATGATCAATGGCCGTGCCATTTTCGAGCGCGGCAACCTGCAGTTCTTTTCTCATATTTTGGAACACATTAAAAATGACTGACTCATGCTTACTCCACCTCAATTCCCATTAAATCACAGATAACTGCCTGTCGGGTATACATTCCGTTTCTGGCCTGCTGAAAATAGTAGGCTTTGGGATTATCGTCCACATCCTGGCTGATTTCTTTCACCCGGGGCAGTGGATGTAATACCCGCAAGTTTTCTTTTGAATCGGCCAACATGTCGTTGTGCAGTACATACACGTTCTTTACCTTCTCATACTCCATCAGATCGGTGAAACGTTCTTTCTGCACACGGGTCATGTAAAGAATGTCGGCATCCTGGATCGACTCGCTAGAAAAGTCGGTAAACTCATTGTATACAATCTTTTTCTCGTCGCAGAAGGCTTTGTATTTATCAGGGATATGCAGTTCCTCGGGTGCCACGAAATTGAAGGTGGGAGAGAAGTGTGATAGTCCCTGAATGAGTGAATGCACAGCACGACCATACTTCAGATCTCCGACAATGGTGACGGTAAGGTTTTCCAACGTTCCCTGGGTCTCGTATATGGTGAAGAGATCGAGCATCGTCTGTGTGGGATGCTGATTCGATCCGTCACCGGCATTGACTATCGGTACGGGAGATATTTCCGAGGCATACCGAGCGGAGCCTTCGAGGTGATGCCGCATGATGATGATGTCGGCGTAATTGCTGACCATCATGATGGTATCCTTCAATGACTCTCCCTTGGTGGAACTGCTGGTGGCTGCATCGGAGAAGCCGATGATGCGTCCCCTGAGTCTGTTGACCGCAGTCTCGAAACTTAGCCGGGTGCGAGTAGAGGGCTCAAAGAAGAGCGTGGCGCAAACTTTACCTTGTAGCAGATCCCTGTCGGGTTGCTGTTTAAATCGGGCCGCACTCTGAAGGATACGAAAAATATCCTCCCGGCTGTAATCATCAATATTAACCAAGCATTTGGGATGCATGTAATTCATTTTAAATTATACCTCCAGATTGACATCAAACAGCTCGTGCCAAGGTAATCCCTGTTCGTTGAGCTGCTTCATGAAGGGGTCAGGATTGAACTCTTCAACGTTGAAGACACCAGGCTTTTTCCAGAGACCCTGCATGAACATGATGCCGCCGATGGTGGCCGGAACGCCTGTTGTGTAGCTTACACCCTGAGCTCCTGTTTCCTTGTATGCTTCCTCATGACTGCAGTTATTATAGATATAATAGGTCTGCTCTTTTCCATCTTTGATGCCGCGAATGCGGCAACCGATGGAAGTCTGCCCGGTATAGTTCTCACCCAGTTTACCTGGATCGGGCAGCACCGCCTTCAGGAACTGAATGGGTACAATCTTCTGTCCGTTATACTCTACCTCGTCGATTCGCGCCATGCCGATATTTTGAATGACCCGCAGGTGAGTCAAGTATTCCTGACCAAAGGTCATCCAGAAGCGGGCACGTTTAATGGTAGGGAAGTTCTTCACCAGTGATTCGAGCTCTTCGTGATAGATCACATACGATTCTTTCGGCCCTATTTCTGGGTATTTCAGGGGCTTATGGATTTCATGGGGTTCTGTTTCCACCCATTGCCCGTTTTCCCAGTACTTCCCTTTTTGGGTTACCTCACGGATGTTGATTTCTGGATTGAAGTTGGTGGCAAATGCCTTGCCATGATCGCCGGCGTTACAATCCACAATGTCGAGATAGTGTATCTCATCGAAATGATGTTTGGCAGCATAAGCGGTGAAGATGCTGGTCACGCCCGGGTCAAAACCGCAGCCTAAGATGGCCGTAAGACCAGCCTTTTCGAATTTCTCCCGATAGGCCCATTGCCATTTGTACTCAAACTTGGCTTCATCTTTTGGCTCGTAGTTGGCCGTATCGAGATAGTTCACGCCAGCCTCGAGGCAGGCATCCATGATGGTGAGATCCTGATAGGGCAGTGCCACGTTGATGACCAGTTCGGGTTTGAACTCCTGGAAGAGCGACACCAGTTCGGGTACATTATCGGCATCCACTTGTGCCGTTTTGATCTCCACGCCAGTTCGGCGCTTCACGTCGCGGGCAATGGCATCGCATTTGCTTTTGGTGCGGCTTGCCAACATGATATCGCTGAATATTAGGTGATTCTGCGCTACCTTGTGTGCGACAACTGTGCCTACACCTCCGGCACCAATGATCAGTACTTTTCCCATATACATTTATAATTTAAACAAATAATCCATTTAAGTTCTGTCTGTCACATGTTTGCAACCATACTATTCGGCAGCCGTTTTTTTGTGACCCATACAATTCAACGGTTTTCATCTTCCGTTTCAAAATGCAGATTTCTCACAAATATACAATGAATCTGCGAATCATTGGAGAAATGGGTTTAAAAAAAACTGGTTTTGGATAAAGGGGTAAAAAGTTTATCTTTGCTGTTGTAATAACCAAAAGATGTCATATCATTTCCTCCATTAAATAAGGAAAACAGTGAGTGCACCTCCGACATATTCGATCATGTTACTGCCGTTGCCAGTTATTTCGATCTGCAACTGTTTGAAGATATTCCCAACGAATATATTTCTCTCTAAGTATGGATCCTTTCATTATGTCATTGGTTTCGGAAGGGTTAAATTGTGTGTAGTGCGAAGAACGTTTGTTTAAATATTATTTTATATCTTTGCTGCATAAAAGGTTGAAAAAGGAAAATCAAGGACGAGGAAATAGCAGATAATTTGCAATCATAATTAGAAAAAAAATGAGAAAAATATATAGCGTATTCACCGGAACGGGTCATTATGTACCTTCCATACAAATCGGTAATGATTACTTTCGCGATTACACTTTTTACGACGCTACAGGAGAAAAAATAACCACTCCCAACGAGGAGATAACCCGTAAATTTGAGGAGATCACCACCATTGCTGAACGGCGTTATGCTGCGGAAGACCAGGTGACTTCCGACCTGGCATTGATAGCTGCACAGCGAGCCTTGGAGGCTGCTGGCGTGAATGGTGAAGAGCTTGATTATATTATTTTTGCACACAATTTCGGTGAGACTAAAGTCAATAACATCCGCATGGATGTGCTGCCGACATTGGCTTCGCGCCTGAAGCAGAAGCTTGGCATCGCCAATCCTGCTACCGTGGCTTACGATGTGTTGTATGGTTGTCCCGGTTGGATACAGGCTGTGATTCAAGCCGATTACTATATTCGATCCGGGGATGCCAAGAAGATCCTGGTGGTAGGTGCCGATGTGCTGTCACGTGTGGCCGATCCGCACGATCGCGACAGCATGATTTATGCCGATGGTGCCGGAGCAGCCATCATAGAGGCATGTGAAAGTGATCAACCAGTGGGTATCATTGGGCATAATTCTCGCAGTGATGCCTTGGATTATGTGAATATGCTGCACATGGGATACTCCTACAATCCGGCTTTGGCAGAGAAAAAGGATTATTACCTAAAAATGAATGGTCGTAAGCTTTACCAGTATGCGCTGGAAAATGTGCCCAAGACCATCAAAGCCAGTCTCGACAAGCTGCAACTGCACGTCAGTCAGATCAACAAGGTATTGATTCACCAGGCCAATGGAAAGATGGACGATGCCATCCTGCAACGATTGTTCAAGCTTTACGACCTGAAGGAGGTACCTGAAAGCATCATGCCCATGACTATCTCCCGACTGGGTAATTCTTCAGTGGCTACCGTGCCCACTTTATTGGATATGATTACCCGCAATGAAATGGACGGACACAACCTGAAGCGTGGCGATCATATCGTGCTGGCTTCTGTGGGTGCGGGCATGAATATCAACAGCATCGTCTATAAGATTCCGTAAAAATGATCGGGTCGAGTTGTTTTAGTCATCGTGAGCAAATTCATAGCGGTAGACGTTTGACTCCCGCAACCTGAATCCCATTTTTTGATACAGCTTGTTGGCAGCCTTTCGGTCAGGGTGTGAGGTAAGATCAACCTTTTCGGCCGCTTGGCTGCGAGCAGTCTGCATGGCATGCCACATCAATGCTGTGCCCACCCCTTTGCCCCGGGCTTGTTGCTCCACAATCACATCTTCGATCCAAGCTTTCCGACCCGAGGGAATCTGGTAGAATAGCAGCGTGAGAGTGCCAATTATTTCCTCTTCTTCTATCGCAACAAAAAGGTGGGTTTCTTCTGAACTAATGACTTTTTCCAGTGTTGCCAATGAAGAATCAATCCTTCTGCTGGTCAGCTGGGGCATGAGTCTCCTAAAAGCATCCACAATGTGTTCATCGATATGGGTCAATCTCTCTATGTGCATATTTTTGTTTATTAACCGATATGATATCCTTGGCTGTTTAGTTCCGAGGCACGGAACAAGGTGTACAGTTTGTTGTCCAACGGATAATCCCAACAGCCGAGGCTGTGATATATCTCACCACCGAAACCCGATTTGAACTTGTATAATCCATACAAAGGGTGTTGTGGGTCGGGTGAAGGTGAAATACCGAACATGTCATACTCGGTGCAGCCGGCAGTTTTCGACCTGCATATTGCTTCCCACTGCAGCGCATAGGTGGCCATCAGATTCCGTTCAGTAGAGGAGGATGCACCGTAAAGGTAGGACCCTCTGTTTTTTGTGATCACCAGGAACATAGCTGCCAATGGTTTATCCTCCTTCTCGGCTACAAGCAGGCTCACCTCGGCCGGGGAACGTGTATCGTCTGCGCGAGCGGTGAGTACGGCCTGGAAGTACTTCATGTCGTTGAGCAATATGTGGTTGCGGGCGGCTGTTTCCTTGTAGAGCGCATACCAGATATGGATACCTTCTAATCCCATTGCTCTTATCATTACCCCTTTGCGACGCGCTAATCCGATGTTGTAGCGTGTCTTGGGCTTCATTTTTTTGAGCAGGGTGTCGGCATCGTATGTTAAATTCAGATAGATCGTATTCGCAGGTAGAATATTGGAAAAGGCTTTCTTGAAATTCCAGTTCTGGGTATTGAAGTTAAAACGGAACTCCTGTGCGGGACTGTCGGGCTCACCTTTCCAGATGCCATGTTCATCGAAGTGGTCTTTATCCTTGGCCCACCACGATTTCCAACAAAGATCGTAGCGGATCAGGATACAACTCTTCGGGAGGTACGACCGTAATGATTCGGAAAGCTCCTCCAGAAACAGGCCTTGAAACTCATCGGCGGGTTCCAACTCGGGCCCGTAGGGTACATATGCCACAGAATGGTGCCTGTTGATCTGCTGCAACACAATCAGTACATCAGAAGAGAGCGATGAGCGGTCGTTGGTTACTCCGTAGAGTGTGGACTTTCTGGAATTAAAATTGACGGCGATTGAATTTGTTCCCAGTCTCTTTTTTACGGCCGACCAGAATGCAGTTTGCTGTAATATGGGGGTGGCGTAAAGCTCTTCAACTTCTTTTTTATAGACGTTTGATAGCATTTCGTTTCATTTTGACTCGCAAAGATAGCCAAAATAAACAGGGTAAACAAATGAAAACCAGTTACTGTTTTACATTCTTCTGGACAATCCGTTGTATCTCCTCCAGTACCAGGGGGAAGGCGGGATAGGTCATGCCGTGGTTGTAGCCTTGTATTTCCAGGAGCCTGGTCTGTTTGTGTCCGGCCACCTTCATCATGCGGGCAAGGTAGGCATTTTCCTCGTAACGGCCCAACATCTCCAACTCGCGGTCGCCCGTAATCAGCAGCAGGGGAGGTGCATCGGCACGCACATGATAGAGCGGTGCATACCTGTCCACCAGCGGCTGTGTATCTTTCATCCCATATCCTGCACGGATGTTGAAGTGGGTGATGGTCTGTCCGCTCAGGGGAATCAGCCCCGCGATGTGATTGGCATCAATGTGGTGTGCCGCGAGATACTGTTTATCCAGTCCGATCATCATGGTCAGGTATCCTCCGGCAGAATGGCCCGAAACAAAGATTTTTGCGCTATCGCCTCCATAATCCCCGATGTGTGCGAAAACCCAGGCAACTGCCGCTGCGGCATCCTCAATGTAAGCAGGAGCCTGTACTTGGGGTGAGAGGCGGTAGTTGACACCCACCACGCAGATATCTTTGTTCTTCAGTGCTTCGGGTAGCTCCTTTTTTCCGCCGGTGAGTCCCCCGCCATGAAACCATATAACCGTGGCAAACTCTTTTTTATTGACCGGATAATAGATGTCGAGTCGGCAACGTTCGTGAATGGTTGGATCTTTTTGGCGTACATCCTCCTGGTAATAGGGTATGTCTGTCTCAGTTTTGTATTGATTGTCCTGCGCAGCTGTTGCGAATGCTACACCGACGAGAAATAGTATTATGGTAAGTTTTCTCATGTGTTCTTATTTTCATTGCGTTGAATTACCTTGAAATTGATTACCTGCATTTATTTTATGACCAATCAGAAAGCATCTGGCTCAGCCTTTGCTGCTGTGGCAGTGACGTTCCTGAAATAACCGTCAAAATATGTCAAAAGCATTTCAATCAGTTTGCTATGAAAAACCGTGTACAATCGGGATGTGATATGTTTTCTGTCCTTCCTTTTTATCAGTCCGAAACGCAATTGATTCTCATCTATCCATATCTGTGGTTTGAAAAATGCTTCGTTTTTCCACAGGAGCGTGCCATATGTGAGGCGCCCATCGACGGTGCGTACCCATTTATCAGCTTTTCGGGTGTCTATTGCCTCGTAAATCTTATCCAGTAGGAGATCTGGGTTGTCAGTATGTATAATAATAGCCATTCCTCTGTTTTATTGTGCGTTCTTATAACTATCGATGGCTTTTTTTACCGACCCGTGGAGGAGCAGCAAGTTCTTTGCTTGCTCGTAATTAAGTGAAAGTTCGTCCACAATCATCCGCGTACCTCTATCTACCAGCTTTTGGTTGGTGAGTTGCATGTTCACCATGCGGTTCCCTTTTACTCTACCAAGCCTGATCATGGTGGTGGTGGTGATCATGTTGAGCACCAGCTTTTGTGCCGTACCCGATTTCATGCGGGTGCTGCCGGTGACATATTCGGGGCCGACTACTGGTTCGATCTTTATCTCAGCCTCTGCTGCAATCGGCGAGTTTGGGTTGCAGCTGATGGCTGCTGTGAGAATGCCTTTTTCCCGAGCATGTCGCAATGCGCCGATTACGTAGGGCGTGGTGCCCGAGGCGGCAATACCGACCAGCACGTCATTATCGTTGATCTTGTATGTCAGTAGTTCTTCCCATCCCTTTTCCAAGTCATCCTCCGCAGCCTCTACCGGGTTGCGTAAGGCCCTGTCGCCCCCGGCAATCAGGCCGATCACATAGGTGTCGGGCATACCAAAGGTGGGAGGAACTTCCGATGCGTCGAGCACACCCAGCCTGCCGCTTGTGCCTGCACCCACGTAAAAAAGCCGACCTCCGCGCATCATTCTCTCTACGATGCCGGTCACCAGCTTCTCCATCTCGGGAATGGTTTTCTCTACTGCCAACGCCACTTTCCGGTCCTCATTGTTGATTTCTGTCAGAATCTCAGCGACGGATTTCCGTTCCAGATTATCATAGAGAGATGCTTGTTCTGTTATTTTGATGAATGTCATATGTTGGAATTCAATGTTTCAATGTTTTAAAGTTTCGGGGCTTGATGGTAGCGAACAAGCCCCTCCATGGGCGATTGTGTGATTTGCCCGATGCTGATTCCCTTTTCCGCTGCTACTTCCCGCAGCGAGTCTGCGTAATGCCACGCGATGGAACCAACAAAATGAACCTCTTGGTTGTGGTAATCGTATTGCATGACGTTTCTTTCGAAGAAGGCAGTGAATGATTGGGTGACAATCCGGTGCAGTGTGACATCTGTGATGTGGCGGTGTAGAAATGGGGAGAGGCTTGCAAGGAAACGGCTTGGAAACGGCTGTCGGTACACTTTTTCAATAATCAGTGCCGCTGTTAGTTGATACTCCTCCAAAAGCATTTCTTTAAGTCCCGGGGTAAGTTGATTTTTGAGTGCATCGGCCACCAGTTGTTTTCCCAGTGCGGCACCACTCCCCTCGTCTCCAAGGATAAAGCCGAGGGGTGATATCTGTTTTCGGATCTTTTCCCCATCCCATTCACAGGAGTTGCTTCCTGTGCCAAGGATGCAGGCAATGCCAGCCTCATGCCCGCATAAGCTGTGTGCAGCTGCCATTAGGTCGCTGTACACATGTATTGCATGGATGGGAAACGATTGTTGAATGGCATTTTTCACAATGGGGATTTTCTCGGGGATGCATCCAGTACCGTAGAAATAAATTGCTCCAACAGCGGAATTTTTCAGCAAAGGGAAAACATGTTCCTGTATCTCTTGTGCTATTTCTTCCTCACTCTGATAAACAGGACTAATGCCTTTCCCCGAAAACCTTTGTAGGATTTTCTCCTGGTGTACCAGACACCAATCTGTTTTGGTAGCACCGCTATCGGCAATCAGCATTGTTCTTTTTGATTCCGGATCACCCATATAAATTGCTCACTTTTTACTGTGTATACTCTGATAAAAACTCATTTCGCTCATACAGCCAGATCAAGCCTGTTTCATCAAAGGGTACTCCACTCAAAACATGTAAGGTCACCTATTTTATTGAATTTTGAATGAGCATCGTCAATCGAAAGTTCGTATATCTATAGTTTGATATAAATATTCTTTTTGTACAGTATATAGCCAAACAGCCAGCAGACGGTAACGAAAAGCAGTGCATAAAGCAGCGACCCGAAATAGTTTCCTGCCCAAGGCTGGATCAGTACGCTGTATGCAAATGATTTCACCGTGATGGTTTCTCCTTGCCAGACAAAATGGATGTTGCTAACCAGCTTGGCGAGCACACCGGCGAACACGTATACAATGAGCGGGTTGACCCCGAAAGAATGAAAGAATCGGCTCCATTTTTCTTTTTTGTGGATATCGATGATCCAGATCAGCAATCCCAGTAGTTGTGCGGCAAAGCCGGTTGTCACCAGTACAAAGGTGGGGCTCCATATTTTCTTGTTGATGGGACATCCGTATTGTAGCAACAGACCGGAGAAAGCCAGAATGGTGCCCCATATCAGTATTTTCTCCACCTTTGTGTTGTTGTCTCTGTTTTCCACTATCAGTTTTCCAAAGAGGAAGCCTATGAGTACATGGGCAATGGAAGGCAGCGTGCTGAGCAACCCTTCTGGATCAAATGCGATACGCACTCCCTCGGGTGAAGTGTCTTTATACATGTGTGAAATGCCCCAGAGTACCTTGTCTACACGGGCAATGATGTTCTCCTCCGACATCTCAAATCCTTTTCCGAAGCGAAGAATCAGATAATAGCCCGCAAGCAGGATGGCGATGAGCCAGGGCAAATGTTTGTTTTTTACCAGTAATGCTATGAGGGCTGCAAAGCCATAGGCCAGGGCCAGTCGCTGCAGTACTCCCAGGATACGAAGGGTATTGAAGTGGGTTGCAGCCATGCCGAATGATTCACCCGCGGCTAGCCCCCCCATGAGTTGGCCAAACCATCCCAGTGCCAGCCCAATCACAAAAATAAGCAGGGTACGGCGTACTATTTTCCAAACAGCAGCTCTGGAAGGAGCAAAGTTGAATTTGCGCAGCGACATAAAGGTAGAGACCCCCATGATGAACATGAAGAAGGGAAACACTAGGTCGGTGGGCGTCAGTCCGTTCCAGTGTGCATGTCGGAGGGGTGCGTAGGCATAGTTTCCAGAACCGGCATTGTTGACCATGATCATGCCGGCAATGGTGATGCCCCGAAGGATGTCGAGCGACAGAAGTCGGCTGTTTTGCGATGTAGTTGTAAGCTTACTCATAATTTTTGCTGTAACAGTGTATGGATTGTAGTTCATTGTCTCCATTGATGGAGGCGACATGTTTCAATTTAACGGTAAAGATAATATTTCTTCGACAATTTACGGAATGCTTCCTCATCTTTGGTCCAGTAGTTTTTGATGTCGACGAACCGGTGATTTTTGGAAAATTCAAGCCGTATAAAATCGCTTCCGCTTACCTTGTCGAACATGTCGAAACGATTTTCGGGCGCATGATCGAATACCTTTTGGTCGGGATAAAGCGTTGCAGCCACCTCCATCACATGAAACTGGATATCCGACAACCGGGCTTTGGAGAAGTCGGTCAGGTATATCTGCACCCCTTGCAGGTTCTTACCCTGTCCCACCGAATAGTAAGGTTTCAGATGGATCGGACGGAAGTTAATTCCTGGAATTTTTTTTGCATTCAGTGCTCCGGCAAATTCCTCGGCGTTGATCCAATCGGCGGCAAACATTTCGAACGGGAGCGTGTACCCCACGCCGATGGACATGTACCCCAGTTCACCCAGTATGCCCGACACAGGGTAAAAATATGCTGAGTGGGTAAAAGGAATATGGGGAGATGTGGGTACCCAAGGAAGGCCGGTATCTTCGAAATTCATCTTACGACGCCATTTTTTCATTTTCACTACCGTCAGCTTGCATGGTTGCGGATTCATTCGTTCGCCATTGATCATCTCCGCCAGTTCGCCACAGGTGAGGCCATACAGATAAGGAATTTTGAGCTGACTAACAAATGAAATGAATCCTTCTTCCGCAAGGTTGCCCTCCACTTTGAGGCCACCCAGTGGGTTTGGTCTGTCCAGTACCACAAACTCGATGTTGTTTTCCGCTGCGGCCTGCATTGCCAGGTACATCGTAGAGATGTAGGTATAGGATCGGCAGCCGATATCCTGGATGTCATATACCAGTAGATCCACTCCTTTCAGCATCTCAGGTGTGGGTTTGCGGGTTGCTCCGTAGAGAGAGTATACGGGCACACCTGTGTTGGGATCGGTGAAAGAGTCAATTCTATCACCAGCATGCACATCGCCGCGCACGCCATGTTCCGGTCCGTAGAGTGCCACCAGCTCCACGCCGGGTGCTTCGTGCAGGATGTCGATGGTCGACCTGAGGTGGTTATCCACCCCGGTGGGGTTGGTGATCAGTCCGACCCTTTTGCCCTGCAAGATCCGGAATCCGGATTCTTTCAGTACTTCTATGCCGGTGCTGATGCGTATGTTTTGAGCTGAAGTTTTCGTACTGAGAACGATTCCCGATATAATAAGCACGCTGATAAAAAGCGACTTTCGGGTAGATGCACTTATTGCCATGAGCTTATTTTTTGTAATTGTTTTTATCCATTTACTTTTTTCTCGATCTGCCAAAGTCGGCATCCACTTTCATGAAAGGGATCAGCAGCAGGGTGGGAATGATGGCCAGCATGATAAATCCAAAAAAATTCTCATAACCCATTTTTTCCTGTATCCATCCTGCAGCCATACCCGGTAACATCATGCCCAAAGCCATGAAGCCGGTACAGATGGAGTAGTGGGCTGTTTTGTGTTCTCCCTGTGAGAAGTAGATCAGGTAGAGCATGTATGCCGTAAACCCAAAGCCATAGCCAAACTGTTCGGTAGCCACGGCCACATTTACCCAGATAAAATTCTCCGGTTGATAGATAGATAGGAGAAGGTATGCCGCGTTGGGCAGGGTTATTGCCAGTGCCATGGGCCAGAGCCATCGTTTGAGGCCCTGTCGCGATGCTACGATGCCACCGATGATACCCCCAAGGGTGAGGGCGATCACGCCCACCGTACCATAGGCGATGCCCACCTCGGAGGTGCTCAGTCCCAGCCCCCCCACCTCGCGGCTATCGAGCAGAAAGGGTGAAGCCAGCTTTATCAGCATGGCTTCGGCAAGCCTGTAGAACAGCATAAAGGCAATGGCCAGTCCGATTCCTTTTTTTGTGAAAAAGGATTTGAAGGTGTTGGCAAACTCCCTCATCACCTCTCCGGGAGTGTGTGCTGCTTTGCCGGTATCGACGGGCGGGTAGGGAAGTACGAAGCGGTGGTAAACAAAAAAGAGTAGGAAGAGACCGGCAAGAATAAAGAAGGTGATGCTCCAGGCAAAGGGAATTTTGCCGGTCGATTTTTCCAGAAATCCTGCCAGGATAATCAGCAGTCCCTGTCCGGTGATTGATGCCAGACGATAGAAGGTGCTGCGGATCCCCACGAAAAAGGATTGCTGTGAATCGTCGAGTGCCAGCATATAAAAGCCGTCTGCGGCAATGTCGTGTGTAGCCGAACTGAATGCCATCAGCCAAAAGAAGGCCAGGGACGCCTGCAAGTAGAACGGCGTGGGCAGAGTAAATGCTACGCCCGCTAGTCCGGCACCGATCAGCAATTGCATCGAAACAATCCACCATCGTTTGGTTTTCAGGATATCCACAAACGGACTCCAGAAGGGCTTGATCACCCAGGGAAGATATAACCAGCTTGTATACAGGGCTATTTCTGTGTTAGAGAGGCCAAAACGTTTGTACATGATCACCGAGACGGTCATCACAGCCACATAGGGCAATCCTTCCGCAAAATAGAGGGTGGGTATCCATGACCAAGGGTTGCGGAATGTGACTTTCTTTTGTTTGTTCATATTATTCTGTTTGTGTTGTGTGAGCCTGTTTTGCTGCTTTTTCAATAAAAGGTAACCAATTTTGTTTGGGGAAAATAGTGCATTAATATCTGATCGTGGCGATATCCCTTTTCAGCCATCATGGCTGCACCTATTTGGCAGAGACCCACGCCGTGGCCCCAACCTGCCCCGGTGAGCGTGAACTGCTGCGGGATTCCCTCGTCGTTCTCTGCTTCCACATCCACCACGAATGCGGCACTATAGAGGTGTGAAGGAGAGAGGGTGCGGCGAATTTCCAACTCTTTGCCGATGGTCATTACGCGTTCGGTGCCGATGATCTTCAGTCGAATGATGCGGCCCGAACTGCCCCGTTCCAGCGGTTCCAGGGCGATGATCTCCCCATAATCGATGCCGGAACGTTCCTTGATCAGGGTGTTCAGTTCGCTTTGTGAGTAAACTACTCTCCAACGGTAGAAGTCGGCTGTTTCTTGGTCGTAATCGTTCAGTACCTGCCTGAGTACCTCTGCATCGGTGGTGTGGCAGAAGGCTGGCGGGTCAGACAGAATCCATGCCCTGGCATTCTCCTCAAACGTGAGGTCGGGCAAGGGAGTATGCTCTGTGTAATCGGGCTTTCCTATGAGGTATGGATGCGGGATAGGCTCCCACACGTTTTCGAATGCTTCTGTCACGCCTCCACAGCACTTCGAGAATCGAGCATCACAAATGATATCACCGTAGGTAATCACCTGTCCCCTGGTTTCATCAATCGCCTGGTTCACATGTGCGGTTGTTTGTCTCGTGATTCCTTGATAGCGCTGGCAATGGTCATCGGCACAGACATCGAACAGGGCATGGTCCTCACGGTCGTACCAGCGAACAATCTCACCCGCCGATACAAATGAGGTTTTGTAGTCGTTCCTTATCTCTTTGTTTTTTTGAATCTGTGCTAGCAGCCAGCTTCGGGAAATCACTGCGTGTGTCTTCAGCAACTCTTCGGAGCTGGTGGCACTCATCTCGGAGGATATCACGCTCTTGAGGTAATCTTCGAGGGAGACAATATTGATGGCTGTGATGCCTTCCTTCCCGCAGATAAACTTTAACCCACCCTGAAAACGTTGGGTTTCTTTGCGCTCCCAGTGAAAGCCGATACCAATCACCACATCCTTCAGTTCGAACGAATCATCGTGCAACTGATCCGATTCAAAGGTTATTTCCGTGTAGGTTTCTCCGTTGAAAAGGATCATTCCATCGAACATTTTCACCAAATAATCACCTCGGTGAATTGGGTCCCCTCCCAGTTTGTAGTCGGTGAGCAGTGTAAAGCTAATTTCAGACTGCTCCTGGATGATTCCCACATGAATGAGGGGTTCTCTCATTTTAATTTCTTTCTCGCCTGGAGTTCCCATGTTCTGATCCTGTCTTTATAGAGGTTGTGTCCGTTCATTTTTACGATGTCGAGCGAGGCATCGGAGTTATCTTCCCAGCGGCGGCAGAGGTAGAGCACATCGTAGATGCGGCCGATCTGATAGTGTCGGGAAATGTTCAGTCCCAGTGCATAATCCTCGCCATAGCTGGTGTTGGGTACTTTGATCTCTCGTAGTACCGGGGTATAGAAGGCACGGGGTGCACCCAGTCCGTTGATGCGCAAGGCATTGTTTCTGCCGTTGTCGGGTGTCCACTCCCGGTGATCGATGATGCCAGGGGGAATCATCTCCATCTGGAAGTTGGTCATCTGATAGGTTCCCACCACCATGGCGCACTGTTGTGCGTAGAACGCATTCACAATTTTCTGCAACGTATCATCGCCGCAGTAGACGTCGTCGCTATCGAGCTGTACTGCAAACTTTCCGCATTGAGGGTGGTGTACTCCCATGTTCCAGCATCCGCCGATGCCCAGGTCGTCTCTCTCCGGAATGAGGTGGATCAGTCGCCTGTCGCTCTTGAACTCATCGATGGCTTCTGTGGTTCCGTCGGTGGAGTGATTGTTGATGACGATCAGGTTAAAGGGAAAGTTTGTCTCTTGTCTGAGTACCGAAGCGATGGCATCGCGGATGGTCTTGATGCGGTTGCGTACTGGAATGATAACCGAAGCCTCCACTGCAAAGTTGCCCTTGTCGAATTCAATGCTTTTGAATCGGGGCTCCAGCCATGCTCCCACATCTTTCAGATGTTGGGTGCAGGCCTGTTCCATCTCCAGTTGAAGCTGCCTGTTTTTGGGATCCACATAATCGAATATCTTCTGGCCGGATACCCGGGTATCGTCCTCAATCTCGGTGTAGAGGTACTCGTTGATGTGTACCAGCGGATGTTTTTGGGATACTTTTAGCCGCAGGTCGTACAGCCCTGCAAACTGATATGTTTCGTTTTTCATCCGTTTTACTGCCTTTTTCAGTGCCATTGTGTTGTAGCACAGCAATGAACCAAAGTTGAAGTCGTCGCGCAGACTGCCCTCCTGGTAGTCGATGACTGGGTGATTTTTCTTTTCACCGCCCACCACAGCGTAATAGTCGGCATAGACCATGCCTGCAGCTGAATCTTCCGCAATGCGGATCATCCGTTCCAGGGCAAAATAGCCAAGTTTGAGTGCCGTGGACTTCAGGTAGATGAGCGTATAGTCGCCATTCGATTTCTGAGCGATCCTACGGATTGTGGCGCTGCTGTATAGGCTGTCGATTGGGATATTTTTACATCCTCTGATCGTCTCTTTGCTCCCTTCGGGGGTAAGTAGCCAAATCTTGTCGACCGACTCAGACTGGCGCAGTTCATCGACTGTTTTTTTTGTCTGTTGCGGCTCCGTGAAGAGAATAAATGCGTCTGTTTTTTTCATATGGAAATTTATTCAAATACTTTCATGATGTTTAGGATCAATTTGTTTTGTTTTTCCTGTTCTTTCACTGCTTCAATCGGAAAGCCAAGAATACAGGTGCCATATTCTGCACCCTTGTAGAGAACCCCTGCACTCAGGTTGTTCTCCGCATACCGGAAGATGGTGAATGCGTTTTCATCGGCCGGCTCCAGTGCATCGGGATTTTCCACCATGTAGCTTTCACTGTTCAATTCGTTGTAATAACTGTAATTGCCCTGTATTGCCAGAAAAGGGGAAGGTACTGCTTTGATCTGTCCCGTAACCGCACCGTTGTTGTTTCTCCATTTGTATTTAAGTGTTTGTAGTGCCCACTCCCGGTCTTCTTTTGTGGCACGGGGGTTGTCCCACAGGTCGGTGCCGACAAAGGCTCCGCTGATGATGATGTTCCCGCCGCCGTGGCAGAAGTCGCTGATTGCCTCCTGCTGCTTTTTGTAAAATGTTTTGTATTTCGGCGGTTTCACTCCCCGGGCCACACTCCATTCACGTTGCTTGCCCAGGATCCAGTCCACCGTTTTATAATCTGTCAGGCTCACGCTGCCGTTTCCTACTGTCTCAGCCGCGGTGGAGGCAAAAGAGTATCCTGCCGCTGCAAAGGCCTGCCCGTGAATAAAGGGGTAATCGAACGTGTTGCCGGCGATGGCCGTGGTTTCGTAGTTCGCATGGCTGTCGCCGAAGCCTGCGGCATCGTCGTCCATCCAGGGGATGATGCGTCGGTATTCGTGCATCTGCCCGATAAAATGGTGATCCGCCAGATAGGGCACGCCGTTGTCCACGCTACCTGCAAAGCCGGCGATGCTGTCTTCGGAGGTGGCGAAGCTAAAGGGGGCAGAAACCCTGGTAAATCCGTTTACAATCAGTATTTCCCCTCTTTGGTTCGATCTTCGGCAGACTGAAAGTGTTTCTGAGGGGAAGCTCCGTCCCCCCTCATTGACAGCGATTACCCGAAAACTGTAGATGCTGTCTTTCTTTATGGATAACGCCAGGTTGTTTCCATTCACCACGACCCCATTGTCGAAGCCTCCTCCGTTCAAGCGGGTATATACCACGTACCGGTCGGGCATGGCTGTGGACTCTGCAGGATCGGGGGTGGGTTGCCAGGATAGATTCACTTGCGTTTCACCGCTAAAAAGAGCGGAGAACTCCTTTATCGGCAGCGGTTGCACTACATAAGGACGGTTGTACTGGGTTGCGAGAAATTTCAACATTCCCTTGTAAACGGAGCGGCTGACAGTAAAGCGGAAGGTGGGATCAAGCCCGTAGCGCATATCGGCGAAGTTCTGGTGTGATAGCAGTTCCAGCAGCATGGTCGGCACATTGGGCATGCGTGCTTCGGCATAAGAGCGGTTCCAAAGATGTCGGCGGGTCCACTCTGGTTCAAAGTCGCGGCGGATATCACTCACAATCTCTTCCATCACCAACTCAGAGAGGTCGCGGGAGGCCCACCGGGAACGTCCGTTTTCGAACCGTTCTTTGTTGTGGTGTGTCATATAAATACCGAGTGTTCCCACGATACTGTCTCCCCAGAAGGTTCCTGCATCAGTGTGGAAGGCAAAAGTCAGGTCTACCGGGATATGGAGCCCCTCCTTTTTGGGCAGCACCGGAGAACCTCCTGCCAACCAGTTCACCCAGGCACCCCGCGATGCATAGTCGTCGGTGTAGTCGTTCTTTCCCTCGGTACGGTTGTAGATGGTGTCGGGAACGCCTGCCCACTGCATCCAGTAGCGGGCTCCTTCGGTATAACGGGGGTATCCGCTGACTTGCGGTGTATAACGTATTTGTGAAACAAGGGTCTCTTTCTTTGAGGGATCATCGGAACTTTTGGTGTTCTCCGCTTCAAAGCCTCCCGGGTGAGGCATCCGGGCAATGTTACCCATTCCACCGCCAATTTTCACCGCGTCGGCGGTGACAATGCGACCATTCCGGCTACTTCTGTTGGATAGGGTGATTTGGTGGTTTGCACCCTTTTCAAAGTCGAAGTACCCTAGAAAGATCCAGGTGCCGCCTCCCATCTGCTGGTTCACCCGAAAATCTGTTTTTCCGCCGGCATGATGGACGCTGAAAAGTGCATCGTCGCTGCTATTTTTTACTGTCTGATAGGAGACATAGACCCCATAATTCCCTTTTGCCGGAATATCGAGGTGCCAGACAGCGAGGCTCTCATCGCCACGGTTTGTTGTCCGCACCTGTCTGGCTGTTCCCATCCGGAATGGATTTTCACCGTCCAGATACATATCCCGGGAATTGGCAAAACCGGCTGTGCTGGTGTTGCTCCATGCCTCCTTCCCGTTTGTTTCCCTGTATGTAGATTGGCCTCCTGGACTGTCATCGTTGTCGACAATCAATTCCGTTTTGTTGTAGTCCCTTTCCCGGGGTAGCAGTACGTTGGCACCTGCATTTTCTAGCATGGGAACCAGGAAAGGCAGCACGTAGCTCTGTGTGTAAAGATCCTCCACAGTCTGGAAGATACGGGCCCGCTGCCACTCCCACCGTCCCAGTTTCTGCTCGTAATACCATCCGTGGCTCTGCCAAAGGGCGATGTGGTTATTTTGCAATCCCTTGCTGGGAGAACCTGCCGGGGTGGAGATGTTTGTCACAAGCGGCGTCTTTATTTTGTGGGCAATGACTCTGTTTTTGTCGCGCTGTTTGTTCCGGTAGAAATTAGGTACCAGGTTACTAATCTCCTGGTCATCGGAGATGACAGACAATTGGTATTTTTTTTGTTTTGCAGGCAGATGAAACCGTACGCTGTCGTAAATGAGCTGAACGGTATGTTCCCGCATGGGGAGATAGGAGAGCGACAAGTTGGTATGAAATGCAATGCGCTTTTTCCGGTCGTTCACTGCGATACTGTCCACTGTTACCCTTCCCGGCCGCATCAATGTTTCTCGGTATATGTTTGTGAGTGATCTGCCTAGATTGTATTTCAGTGAATCCGTTTGAAGATTCTGTGAAGCTGAAGCGGAGGTAATGGCAAGCAAACAAGCGATAAAAACGGATTTCTTCATTGGATTCTCACTTTATTTTTTTTCAATATTCACAAATGTAGGGAAAATGCATGAATCTTTCAATCTCAAATTTACTACCATGTAAACAATTGCAGGAAGGTATGTTTTATTAAAAAGGGTTGTCTAAAAGTTTTACTACTATTTCGTTTTATAACTTTAAATCATTTATATGACACAAAGATAAACGAAGAACTTTTAGACAACCTTGTAAGAGCTAGATAATCAAATAATTATTTCCATCCCTGATTCTGTTCCAGTTGAGGATTCAAGGATATTTGATCCGAAGGGATGGGATACCAGTAGTGCTTCGCATTGAACTGGCGTGTTTTCTTCTTTGTTCCGTCGATATAATTACCTACTTTATCCACAACATGATTATATGGGTCGTTTACAATGTTTGCTCCCATCAATATATCAGGATGTAAAGAAGAATCCAGTTTGTCGAGTTGATGCCATCTGATGAGATCCCAGTAACGGGCCCAGTTATCAAACATTAATTCGTTGCGTCTCTCCCGTCGAACTTCCCATATCAGATCGCTTACTCCCATATTATTAGCTGGATCAGAATATCCCACATTTATGCTTAAATTGGGTATTCCTGCCCTGGTCCTCAACTTGTTAATTGAGTTATCAAGATCAGACTGAGTTATGTTACCCAACTCTGCACAAGCTTCTGCATATTGTAAGTATACTACAGATAACCAGAATATTGGAGCATGTGTAAAATTTGCGCTGGTCTGATTTCTATACATGTTATCCAAACTCTTGTTGTCATATTTATTCACTCCATATCCCGTAGAGGATGTCATTGATATTCCAGTTCCAAAACGGGTGAATCCTCGTCCCACATAGCAAAGTGCAGTGTCAATGGTTTGGCTGAGACGTTTATCGCGTACATCCAATAACCCTTTAATCGACATAACCGTATCGGGAACAACATTACCGCCTACAGTTTTGGTCCCTATTTTCATTACTGCCGCATCCGATTTGTCGAGTGTGGTGAGTGCCAAAGGCTTGCCATCAGTAAAAAGATAAGATTCAAATGCATTCTTGCTCATGCCACTTAACTGGGTCGATGAACTGATATAGGCTATCAATGAGTGATGCAACACATTTTGTTTATACGCTTTATAGAAAATCATTTCAGGGTTGGTTGCCAGATTTACCGAATTATAATTTCCCTGGTATGAACTATTAAGTGTAAAACTTCGATTCATCAGAAAAGATGCCGTATTTTTTGTTTCGTTGAGAAACTTGGTCGCACCTGCTTGATCAGGAGCCGACTGGCCATCCTCCGTTTTACGATATTTACGAAAAGTGCCTTCGAAAAGAGTAATTTCGGCTTTCATGGCATATGCGACATTTTTGTTCAATTTTGTTTTTGAAGTATTGTCGTACATGTTTTCACAGGCAAAATTCAAATCTTCTAACACATTATCCATCACCAGATCTCGACTTTGGCGGGCACCGTACAGATACCCTTCGTCGGTTATATCCAGTGATTTATCTACCCACGGGATATCTCCATATGTACGGACAAGCTGATATGAATGCCAAGCTCTCATCAAACGGCCAACGCCTTTCCAATGATTTTTAGCTTCATCACTCATATTTACTTTGTCCACATTTTCAAGCAAAATATTTGCACGTCTGATTTCAATCCAGCCATCACGCCAGTTGGTACTGCTTGCCGGTACGTTTTGAAATGTCCAGTCAGCGAAACTTCCTCCCGCCTGGTCATCAGAAAGAGTACGGAAATAAAAAAGACCTGTTCCGCCGGCATTTCCGTATCCCAGGAAATCTTGATAGAATGTATTTGCATAACCGGTTACATTACTTTCATTTGTCCAAAAGTTATCATTGGTAAATGTATCCAGTGGGCCTTTATCCAGAAAGTCATTACATGATGCCAAAGCTACGATTGTAGCAGTTATGTATATGATATTTATTTTCTTCATATTGCTATTTTTTTCAATGTGTACAACAATTTAGAATGTAAGCTGAACGCCAACTGATATTGTTCTGTACATCGGGTCTATACGTCCCCATGTTGCATTACCCAGGCTCACCCCTTCTTCTTTGTCATTTACTTCAGGATCGACAGGAGCGTTGCTCTTATTGATCAGTTCCATCAGATTATTTGCGCTAAAATAGATTCTGGCTTTTTGCATATGAATCCGTGATGCCAGATCGGCAGAAAGCGTGTAACCCAGTGTCATGTTCTTGAAACGCAGATAGGCCATATCCACAATATATTTTGACTGAGGGTAAAAGTTATGATTACCCAGTTCAAGAACAGCTATTGTACCTCTACCAGCATTACCAGGGAATAACCTTGGAAAATCGGCATTGGAATCCGGGTTTTCTTCCGTCCAGTAATTTGTCTGATTTTCATATATGGCGTCGGCTCCACGCATCATTGGCATGACAAATGCACTCTGGGTCCAAATCGAACGTTTGCCTACACCCTGGAAAAACATATCAATATCAAAGCCTCTCCATTCTCCACCCAAGCGAAAACTATATTGATAACGCGGAGTGGTATTACCGATCACTTTCAGATCGCCATAATCATCTGCTGTGCCATTCCCTCCATCAATCACGCCACTTCCATCTAAATCTTTGAACTTGATGTCTCCGGGTCCAAAAACAAATGTACCCTGTTGTAATCCGGTTTGGGATGCAATCCCAGTCTTATAGGTACCATCTGAATTGAAATCTTCTGTCGTAAAATAACGATCCGTTTCGAATCCCCAGATATCTCCGTACCTTTTACCGCTATAATTCTGGTTCAATAACTTGGTTTCATTGTCCCATTTTGTAATATCCGTGATAAAGTCTCCCACATTCGCGTTGGCATATACCTGTACATCATTGAAACGATGGCGCCAGTCAACATTTAATTCCCAGCCACGTGTGCGAAGTGTCCCTGCATTGATGAAAGGTGCCGTGGCTCCAAGTACTTGTGGCATGGTTTGACCGGGAGCTAACATATCTTTTGTGGTACGCTGATACCAATCGAACGTAAAATTCAATTCATTATTAAAGAACCCTGCGTCAGCACCAATGTCAAGTGTTTGTATTCGCTCCCATTTAAGTGTGGAAGAGACTAATTTTGGAAGATCATAGGCAACCACTTTGGTGCCGTCATCTGCAAGCCAATAGGTGTTGTTTTCGGTACGCTTAGCCAATGTTGAAAGGTACATATTATTACCTACTGCCTGATTACCAATTTCTCCATAAGATGCCCTCAGTTTAAGATTGTTAACAGATTCCTTTAGATTCTCAAAAAAAGACTCTTCACTCATTCTGTATCCGGCTGAAGCTGACTTAAAAAATACCCAACGGTCATTCACTGGAAATCTGGAAGATCCGTCATAGCGTCCGTTTAACTCCAACAACCATTTCCCGTTATAGTTATAGTTAACACGCCCGAAATAACCAGCAGTTGCCCAATGTGAATGTGCCCCATCGACATATTGAGCTCCTGTAGCCAGATCAAACTCCGGAAGATTATAGTCCAACAGGTCATCTCTCTCTGAATAGTGGTTGAAATACGTATTTCCTTCTGCATTTCCACCCAACATGAGATTCAAGTTATGGTTATTTGGCAGAGAAAATTCATAATTCCCATAAATGTTCAATGCAAAAGTTTTATCCTGATCAGACTGTTGTTCCAACCACGAACTACTGGTATATAACGTTGTATTTTCGATCGCACCACCCCAGGAGTTCCATCCACCCAAAGGAATATTAGCTGCTTTATAGGTGTAGTTATTCACGTTATAGGTGTAATCGGCATTTAATGTCAATCCTTTGGCAAGTGTTGCTTTTGCAAAAGTACCCATGCGTATAAAACTGTTGTTATCAGTCCAGTCACCTGCCTGTTTGCGATAAGCAATATCGTTGCGCATATCAATGCCCTGATATGTCCCATATGGGCCGAAAAAGCTTCCCCAGCGCCACATATACTGATAGGTCGTTCTTCGTGTCGCAGGGCCGGAAAAATCTTTGTTGCTATAATTGAACCGTGCGCCAACCTGTAACCAGTCGTTGACATCGGTTGTGAGATTCAACATGGTAGTCCATTTGTCCAATTTTTCCGGGTTGTAAGTCATGATGCCCTCGTCGTGGTTATAACCTACCGACATATAATAAGAGGTTTTTCCACTTACACCCTGCAGAGACAGATTGTGGCTCTGTGACGGTTTCCAATTACGAAACATAATATTCACAACATCCCAGTCCGCAAAATACATACCCACTCCATTATTATCCAGGATAAAGTCGCCAAGAGGTTTTGAGCTATCAGTAAGTGTATCTTTATGTCCCAATATCATTTCTCTGTAATTGCTCTTTTGGCCGTTGTGTTCATCTCTCCATTTTTCGGCATAAGGGAGCATCTCATCCAGATACATGCCAAATAGTTCGTTTGCCAAACCTGCACGTCCGTTTGCAGCAATTAATGCTTTCAATTGCGTTGGCACATCTGGATAGTCAGGCAAGATTGTGGATGTATCCCAGGCAAAATTATTGGTGTAGTTTATAGATACCCGATCTACTTGCCTGGCAGACTTCGTCGTGATAAGTATCACACCAAAAGCAGCTCTGGTACCATAAATAGATGTTGATGCGGCATCTTTCAAAACAGATATATTTTCAATATCCTGTGTATTCAATAGAGAAAGATCATCCATTGGTACACCGTCAACTACGATCAAGGGTTTACTTGTGGCATCATTGCTTAACGTTCCCAAGCCACGTATTGTAACGGAAGGTTGTGCTCCTAGCTTACCACTGTTACTGATCACAGAGAGACCAGGCACAGCACCCTGAAGTGCTTTGGAAATATCGGAATAGGGACGTGCTTCCAGGGTCTTACCCACATCTACAGTAGAAACAGCACCGGTTAAGTTGGCCTTTGTTTGTGTACCATACCCCACCACCACCAATTCTTCCAGTGCCTGTGTATCTTCTCTGAGTGTGATGTTAAAAGTTACACTTCCTGCGGTTTTTACCGTTTGACTCAGGTATCCAATGTAGGTTATCTGTATGGTCGACTCGTTCGCCACATTCAGGGAGAAATTTCCATTTATGTCGGTGATTGTACCGTTAGTTGTACCCACTTCAACAATGTTCGCACCGACAATAAACTCTCCATTTGCATCCCGCACCCTTCCAGTGATGGTTTTGTGTGTTTGCTGAACTTCTCGTGTGACAGGTGTGGCTTCTTCTTTTTTTGCACCTTCCATCGCACCCCGTTCTCTGGAAATGGTGATCTGCCGGTTTACAATGGAGTACACCAGGTCGGTATTTTTCAGCAACAAATCCATGATTTCTTCTATCGATTTGTTGGCAAATGAAACGTTTACAGTCTTTGATAAACCGGATTCGGTATTATCCATAATCAGAAACAGATAATCGCTGTTCTGTTCAATTTCTTGCAATGCTTCCCGCAACGTAACACCTTTTAACTCGGCAGTAACCGATTTCGATTGGGAGTAGGTGTTTTCTGCTGCCATTGAAAAAACACAGAGGAAAGTTATTAAAAAATAGATTTTCATGATTTTTAAAAACTTGTTGTCTTTTTTCAGGTTGATCTGTTTAAAGTTTTGCTTTTCTTGCATATCTTTGCGTTTGAATTTTAATTTGTTACCCAATAAATTAGATTCACTTCATATGGCCGGATCATGTTGCCGCATAATCCGGCTTTTTTATTTTTCTTTTTTCTTCCTGGTCATAGGCAATTCGTTTTTAGATTTTACATATTGATTATATTCACTGTTGTTCTGTTTTTTGTATATAAATAATCCCGTCACTGATCTTGTTATATTGCAGGAAAGTCATTTTTGAAAATGATTGCAATACGTCGTCAAAATTTTCGGAGAGGAACAATTTGCCGGAACAGGTTTGGTCCTGTAGATTCAATGTGGCCGTATAGTTGAATTCCACATTGTAATATCTTCCTATTTTTTTGAGCACCTCGGTTAGGGAATTTTTATTCAATTGCATGTAGCCATTTTTCCAGCTGATATATTCCATCACATCCACCTCTTTCCGTTGGATGTTTCCGTTGTCTACTTCTGCCATCTCGCCGGGCTTCAGCATCAATGAACCCTGATCACTTTTTATATGCACCGATCCGTCAACCAACACGACCGATTCATTTTTTTCATCGGTGTAGGATGAAACATTGAATGATGTACCATAGACAGTTATTTGAGATTTGGGCGTGTGAATAATGAAGGGCTGTCTTAGCTTTGCTACATCAATAAAAATTTCACCTTTTACCCTGATTTCCCGTGTCTGGCCGGAAAAGACGGAAGGAAAATCAAGTTCTGTGCCGGAATTTACAGATACTGCAGATCCGTCAGCAAGGATTACCGACGATCTTTTTCCGAATGGTACGATCAGCTTGTTCGTTTGATTTTTCTTCAAATCGATCTCTTTCCGGGAGAGAGAATCCTGAATCAAGGCATTTTCCTTTTGCGTGAGTTGTACGGTCGCATTGTTTTCCATGTCAACCACCTGGTTCCCGCTAATCAGTTGTATTTTCTCCTGATTCATGACCTCTCCGATAGAAGCTATTTGTTTGTCGGAAAACACGCTCCCTTTGTGGGTAGTTGTATATAATGCTGTAATCAAGGCCAATAACAAAACGGCAGCGGATAATGACATATACACCACCTTGTGTCTTTTTTTCTTTCTGTACCGGTCGATCCTATCCTGCAACTGTCGGTTTACGGAATCCTCATCGGGCTGGAAGCTGTCATGCTGTTGATGAATTTCATCGAAAATGGCAATTGCCAACTGAAATGATTCCCTGTGATGCTCATTCCGACTGATATACTTTTCCCAGAATGAGGTGAGTTCTGCTGTCGGATGGATTCTCCAGTAAACAAAAAGGTCGTCGCACAAAAAATCTTTATAATCTAAATTCAGTTTCATTCACACTCTTTTTAAAAAAGACGGAATAAACTGGCGGAAGAGACAAATTTAATATTATTTAACTAAGTATTGTGAATAAATATGTCAAAATGTAATTTGTACTGGTAGTAGATGTGTCTTTCATCTTTTTGAGCGCACGGTAGAGATTTTTTTTTACCGCATCGGCCGAAAGGTGCATGATTGCACCAATTTCCACATAGCTCAGGTTAAACTCGTAACGGTAATGGATGATTTTTCGCTGCCGCGCTGGCAGGTTTTGTAGCAAATGAGACACTTCATGTTTCAGCGCTGTCTCTTTTTCTTTGTCAATGATTTGCTCCACGATATTTTTTTCATTCTCCACAAAGATATCCAGGTAATTGATTTCCTGTATCTTGTGTTCATCGTGGTGCAGGTCGAAGAGGTGGTTTTTCAAACTTCGGATCAGATAAAACTCAATGTGTTGAATATGGGTCAGCTTCTTCTTGGAAACATAAATTTTAAAAAAGATATCTTGTATGGCATCTTTACATGTTTCTTTGTCGAAACCCAGTTTTAGAGCATAGGCGAAAAGCACCGAAAAATAGGCATGATAAAGCACGGCGAAAGATTGATCGTCACCCGCTATGAATTTTTTCCATGCTTCTCCAACCATTATTGCAGGATTATTTTTTTCTGAAAGTCAAAAATGTATAAGGATACCGATGTTTATCATCGGCCGCATGCATCTCTTTTTCCGTCAGAATCCACTCATCAAAATCTATTTCCGGAAAAAAGGTGTCGGCATCGCTGAATGTGTGATGGATGCGGGTTAAGTAGAGCAGGTCTGCCAGTTCGTATGTGGCACGGTATAGTTGTCCGCCACCAATGATGAAAACTTTTTCACCTTCCTTGCAGTGTGTAAGCGCCTCTTCTACCGACCGGACAACAATACACCCTTGATAATTATCTGCCGTATCTGATGTAATCACCACATTGATGCGGTTTGGTAATGCTCCTTTCGGCAGCGATTCATATGTTCTGCGCCCCATGATCACGGTGTGCCCCGAGGTCACCTCTTTGAAATGCTTCAGATCGTTGGAAAGATGGCAAAGCAAGTCCCCATCGCGCCCGATTCCGTTGTTTTCATCCAGTGCGACAATGAGGCAGATTTCTATGCTGTTGTTGTTCGTCATACAGCCACAATTCCTTTTATATGGGGATGGGGATCGTAGTTCACCAGTTCGAAATCCTCGAAACGGAAACCGAAGATATCTTTTACATCGGGATTGATCTTCATCTCAGGCAACGGGCGCGGTGCACGGGAAAGCTGCAGGTTGACCTGATCGAGATGGTTCAGGTAGATGTGGGCATCGCCGAAAGTATGCACAAAGTCGCCCTCCTGCAATCCGGTCACCTGGGCCATCATTTTCAGCAGCAACGCATAGGAGGCGATGTTAAAAGGAACCCCCAGAAAAATATCGGCACTGCGTTGATAGAGTTGCAGGCTAAGCTTCCCGTCAGCTACATAAAACTGAAAAAAAGCATGACAGGGTGGGAGGTTCATGTTCGGGATGTCGGCCACATTCCATGAGCTGACAATGATGCGTCGTGAATCGGGGTTGTTTTTGAGTGTGTGGACTACCTGAGAGATCTGGTCGATGTGCCCTCCTTTGTAGTCAGGCCAGGAGCGCCATTGATAGCCATAGATAGGACCCAGGTCTCCATCATCATCGGCCCATTCATTCCAGATGCGAACGCCATTGTCGTTCAGATATTTGATATTTGTGTCGCCATTGAGGAACCAGAGCAGCTCGTAGATGATCGATTTCAGGTGGAGCTTTTTTGTGGTGAGCACCGGAAATCCGTCGCTCATCCTGTATCGGCTCTGATGCCCGAAGATGCTGATGGTACCTGTACCGGTACGGTCCTCTTTCTTCACGCCTTCGTCGAGTACCCGTTGTAATAAATCGAGATATTGTTGCATAATTTTTAATTTCGCGCGCTGTTGTCAGTATTCAGCTCTTTGGTTATAAGCCTTCAGTAATCAGACAAAAATAACAGTTTTTTTTCTCAGTACCAATGAATGTTGAAAGTAATTGGTCGTGCCATCTCATTGATTTTTTTTCTGAAAAAATGAACAATAAATTATAAAGTAAGTATATAGCAACGATTTTACCAGGTCGGAACAAAAACTTTTCTTTTTTTTTGCTGTTTTATTTTAAACGAATGAAAGTTTTATTCGTCATACCGCAAACATACAAAATTAAAAAATGCAAATATGAGAAGCAAACTGTTATTATTGGGCCTTTCAGCACTATTGGTGCTTTTTCTGGGACAAGGTTGTACAACCGATGATGTTATTTCGGATCAGGAAATACAGGACATGATTGATAATTCACTGAATGGACAATGGCAAGTGATTCCGGTAACAATCAATAGTGCCGACTGGGAGTGGTTTGAAAACGATGATGAAGCTTATTATTCCGCGACCGTGAACCTACCCGAATTAAAAGATTATATTTTCGATGAAGGTGCTGCGCTGGCGTACTATAAATTTAACAACAATTCGAAAACGGCACTGCCCTATGTGAAGACGCTAAAAGACGGTTCGGGCATACCCTACACTGAAACCTACAGTTGTGATTTTGTGTTGGGAAATCCTTCCACGGCCACATTTTATCTGGAGGCTTCCGACGCAGCGAGATCTCTTGGAAATCCTCCCTCAGCCTCATTTCAGATTATCCTGATCTACTGATCGGATAATCATCCAAGAAACAATGGCAGGGCATCTGCCACCACAAAAGAACTACCGCCGATGAAGATGAGATCATTTTCACCGGCGTTTTCTTTGGCCGCCTGAATGGCTTCCGCCACGGTTGGGTATGTGGAACCTTTCAGACCGTGAGCTTCAGCTTGCTCTTGTAGCCTCCTTTCATCCAGTGCACGCTCAACCGAGGCCCTGGTAAAGTAATAGCGGCCTTTCTTTGGCATCAACGCAAGTACGGCATCCACATCTTTGTCGTTGGCCATCCCGAAAACAAGATGTAACTGGTCACAATCTTCCAAAAGTAACTGCTCAGCAATATAGCGTAATCCGTGCGCATTGTGCGCAATGTCGCAGATAATCTTCGGTGATGACTGCAACTGCTGCCATCGTCCCATTAAGCCGGTGAGGGCGGTCACCCCATTGAATCCATTGTAGACGGCTTCCCTCGGTATGGTGTAGCCTGTTTCAAGGAGCACTTCCACCGCAGTTAAAACCGTTCGGGCATTTTTGTCCTGTGCCGGTCCCTTCAGATCCCCTGGAAAGCTGGGGTAATTGTCCGCCTGAAACCGCCATCCATTTCCTGTCCTTTCAGCAGCAAAGTTGTTCATGTAACGTTCTGCAAAGACAAGAGGGGCCTCAACCGACTTTGCTTTGTCGATAAAGACCTGTGCGACTTCGGTACTGCCGATCTCACCGATTACCACCGGTGTATGGGGCTTGATGATTCCCGCTTTTTCGAAAGCAATCTTTGGGAGAGTATTGCCGAGAAACTTCATGTGATCGTAACCGATGTTGGTGATGACACTCAGATCGGGAGAGATGATGTTGGTGCTGTCGAGGCGGCCTCCCAGGCCGACTTCAATCACCGCTATGTCGACTTCCTGTGCCGCAAACCAGAGAAATGCCATCCCCATGGTCAGTTCAAAAAAAGAGGGCATCACCGGCTCAAACTGATCTTTGTATTTTTCCACGAAATCAATCACATACTGTTTGTCTATCATGGCGCCGTTAACCCTGATCCGTTCACGAAAGTCGATGAGATGGGGCGAGGTATAGAGGCCCACGCGGTACCCCGATTCCTGTAGAATGGCCGCCAGCAGGTGTGAGGTGGATCCCTTTCCGTTGGTTCCCCCCACGTGAATGGTTTTGTAACGACGATGGGGATGGTCAAAGATGTCATCCAGTGCCAGACTGTTGTCGAGTCCTTCCTTGTAAGCAAGATGCCCGATACGCTGGTATTCGGGCATCTGCTGATAGAGGTATCTGATTGTTTCTTCGTAATTCATAAATCAATATGTCAATATGCCGATGCGTTGATGTGCTGATTGCGGTGGCAAGAGGCAACAGGAAAGTAGTGAAGTGAAATATGTACAATGAGGGTGCTACCACACAGGATACACCCTCACTATACGCATTATTTTGTGCTGGATCAATTTTTCAGCGGCAACACCGAGTACTGCCGGGAATAACGCAGATGCTGATCCACGTAATTCTCATCGTACGAGATGGTCACGTTGCTTACCTTCCCATTTTCGTCCGTCTCCAGCTTGTAAACAGGGTTTACAAATCCTTTATAGGGTGCAATGTTCAGTGCTTCGTAGCGCGACAGCACTTCTGCATGCAGCGTAGGATCTACTTTTACCCCATAGGTTTCAATCAGATTCTTTCCTGCCTCGAAATCACCTTCCGACTTGATGCGCTGCACCTCTGCAAGCAACTGTCCAAAAAGGGCACGCAACTTGTCGTAATCGTTGATGACCACAAAGGTCTTGTCATCTCTTTTTTCCAGTGTTACCACGTTGTCGGCTTTACCTTTTTCGATGACCCAGTTCGATATGGTGGCCCGGTTGCGCATATGGGCCTGTTCGATCTGTTTACCCGGTTGAATGCGGGTAAGCTGTGTCATGGCACCATTCATGATGTAGGAATAGTACTCTGCTTTGTAGGCTTCGCCATCGGGCAGCAGCCCCAGCTCCACCAATTTCGGGTCGGCCAGGTAATAGAGCGCGAACAGATCGGCACGGGTTTCCTCCAGCGGAGAGGCATAAGCCTGTAGTACATCGGTACTTACCCCCGGGAGCAGCTTGCCCGATCCGTGTCCCAGACATTCATGCAGGTCGGTATGCAAATTGTCGGTGAGCGTGCCATATTTACTGGTCAGCTCCCGCTCTGCATCACTCTGCATAAACTCTTCCTTGAAGCCATTTCCTTCGGCTGCCTTGTCGTAGGCGAAGGTGATGTTGTCGATGGTAACCGATTTGGAACCGTGATCACGGCGAATCCAGTCGGCATTCGGTAAATTGATTCCGATGGGTGTTGAAGGATAGGTGTCTCCAGCCAGAATGGCCGCAGTGATCACTTTGGCCGATATGCCTTTCACCTCTTCTTTCTTGAATCGATTGTCGATGGGTGAGTTGTCTTCAAACCATTGTGCATTTTCACTGATGATGCGGGTACGTTCAGAGGCTTCGATGCTTTTGAAGTTGACCATCGATTCCCAGGTTGCCTTCAGCCCCATCGGATCGGTATAGGTTTCAATGAACCCGTTGATGAAATCCACCTGCGACACGGTGTCGGTTACCCACTTCACCGAATAATCGTCGAATGCCTTCAGGTCGCCCGTTTTATAATAGGCGATAAGGCTCTGAATGGTTTGCTTCTGTTGATCATTTTCGGCCACGGTAGCTGCCTTCTCCAACCATCCGATGATGCGCTCAATGGCTTTGTCATACATGCCGCCCAGTTTCCATACCTGTTCGGTCATCACACCATTTACTTTTGTCACCTTGCTGTTCAGTCCGTATGATACCGGGGTATTGTCGTTTGGGACTTTCATTGCATTGTAAAAGTCTTCCACTTCTTTTTGGGTCACACCCTCGTAAAAGTTCACAGCCGAGGTGGTTACGATGTCGGTTCCAGGTGTCTGGCTCATCCTTTTGGGCATTACGGCTGGGTCGAACATCACCGGAACAATTTCCTTCAGGGTCTCATCGGCGGCCATGCCATCGCGGAATGGCATCCTTCCCGGGTCCACACTTTTCACGATCTTCACAAACCAGTCTTGTGGAAATTGCGGAATAATCTTGTCTTCCGAATAGTGATGATGAATGCCGTTGGCCATCCAGATCTGCTTCAGGTATGTTTCGAAGTTTACCCACTCCGGTGACGATTTATCTCCCATATAATTTTCATAGACTCCTTCACACACCCGGCGGATGGTGAGATTGTAACGGTTATTCTGATCCCAGAGGATGTCGCGTCCTTCGAGCGCTGCCTGAGACAGGTAATAAATCAGTTCCTTTTGCTGCAGCGACAGGCTGTTGAAGCCTGGTACAGGGTAACGCAGTATTTCAATATCGGCAAAACGGTCTACCTTATATTGAAAAGTAGAATCGATGCCGTCGTTTTCGGGTGCGGGTGTGTCTGCCTTTTTGCCTTCATTGCAGGCAGCCAGCAGAAAGAGGGTCGTGAGCATAAATAGTATTCGTTTCATTTCTTTGGTCAGTTTGTTTTGTAAGTATAGGTTACCGATGCCAGCTCTTCGTTTGCCTTCGTGATCTTCTTTTTTAAACTTTCTTTGTAGGAAGCAAGCTTCTGCCGGGCCGTCTCATCGCCGGTAGCAATCATCTGCAGGGCAAGAATGGCCGCATTCAATGCGCCATTTATGCCCACCGTGGCGACCGGTATGCCCGGAGGCATCTGCACAATGGCGAGCAATGCATCCATCCCGTCGAGCGACGCGTTGATGGGCACGCCAATGACAGGGAGGGTGGTCATGGAAGCAATCACCCCAGGTAAGTGTGCGGCCATGCCGGCTGCGGCAATGATTACTTTGATTCCCTTTTCTGCGGCTCCCTTGGCAAACTTCTCCACCTCCTCGGGTGTGCGGTGTGCCGAGAGGGCATTCATCTCAAAGGGCACCTCCATTTCATTGAAAAACTGTGCTGCCTTTTCCATTATGGGCAGGTCGGACGTGCTGCCCATGATTATACTTACGAGTGGGTTCATCTTTTTTATTTTTAAACTATCATAACTACGTGCCAAAAACGAGACCGCTACTGTCAGATAGTCTCGTTGGCACATTGGCACATCGGCACATTCTCTTTACTTTCCAACAAATGCTTTGTACGCGTCTGCCGACATCAGGCCGGACAGCTCTTCGGCATTCTGCACTGTGATTTTAATGATCCATCCTTCACCAAAGGGGTCTTTGTTTACCAGTTCGGGTGCATCGTCGAGTTTTGGATTTATTTCCAGTACTTCTCCCCCGATCGGCATCAACAGATCGGATACTGTTTTTACGGCCTCTATGCTGCCGAAAACTTCACCCTGCTCAAGTGCGTCGCCTTGTGTGGTTATATCCACAAACACAATTTCACCCAGTTCGTCCTGTGCAAAATCTGTAATGCCCACATACGCCTCACTGCCTTCCACTCTCACCCATTCATGATCGGTGGAGTACTTCACATTTTCTGGAAAATTCATCATGATTATCGTTTTATAAAAATTATATATATCGGGATAAATGTACAAAAAAATTCTCAATTGTCAAAGCGGAAAACAGGTCTTTTTACGTCCGTGCGCCAACCCACACAAACATAAATGAAACAAGAAAACCAAGCAGAAAACCGGCAATTACCTGAGAAAGGGTGTGTCGCTTGAGTATAAGCCGCGAGGTGCCTACCAACCCGGCGATGATGAACAATCCCATGAACATGTAATAGGGGTTTGACCGTTCCACGTAAAAACTTACTGCCATCGCACCGCCGATGAGACCTCCTATGCCAAACATGTGTGCACTAATCTTCCACAAGAGGGTGATGAAAATGGCAATGACCATGATTGCCACGGAGGCGGCCATGATCATCATAAACCATCGCGGCATATGCATCCTATAATAAAAAACGATCATGGCCGAGTATGACAGCAGCGTGATCAAGTAGGGATAGAATCGCTCGCGGCGTACTTTTAACGACAAATCGGATATGATTCCCATGCGAAAGAGCAAAAAAATGAGAATCGCGGGAATAGCAAAAGAAAAAAGAATCACTGGTGAAACAATCTGCCAGAACTGATGACTGTAGATTACACCAAAATAGGTGTACACAAACAGGAGCATGATCCCGTAGGTAGGCATCAACAAAGGCTGAAAGACGGTAGAAATAACATGTGAGATCGACTTCATCCTGATGGGTTGCTTTCAATGAAATAGCAAAGTTATAGTTTTTTTCTCAAACGCGACACAGGAATGAACAATTGCTCCCGATATTTCGCTACCGTGCGACGTGCAATCACATAGCCCTTTTCGTTGAGTATTCGGGTGAGGTGATCGTCGGTCAGAGGCTTTGACGGATCTTCATTGTCGATACTCTCTTTGAGTATTTTCTTTACTTCCCGCGAAGAGATGTCTTCCCCCTCGTGGGTTTGCATCGCTTCCGAGAAGAAATATTTGAGCGGATAAACAGCTGTGTTTGTCTGCACGTACTTGCTGTTGCTTACGCGCGATATGGTGGAAATGTCGAAGCCGGTTCTTTCTGCTACATCCTTTAGTATCATCGGCTTGAGCTGGGTCTCATCTTCTGTGAGAAAAAAGTCATACTGCAGTGCCACGATGGCTTCCATGGTACGCTGTAACGTGTACTGCCGCTGTTTCACCGCGTCGATGAACCACTTGGCAGCATCTACCTTTTGTTTCATGAAAAGCATGGCTTGCTTGTCATCGGCCGACATGCTCGTTTTGTTGTCGACGTAACCCTTGAGCATCTCCGAAAAATTGCGGTTCACCTTCAGACTGGGGATGTTGCTGTTGTTTTGGTGAAAAGAAACAATGCCGTTCTCCGACTCCACGATGAAATCGGGGGTGATGTTGTTCATGGCCGTCTGTAGGGTACCCCCCAGGCTGTTGCCAGGCTTCGGATTGAGGGAGATGATCTCGTGAATGGCATCGCGCAGATCCTCCTCTGTGAAACCCACCTGCCGCATGATCTTGTCGTAGTGCTTTCGCGAAAACTCTTCAAAGTAATCCGACAGGATAATCTTGGCATGTCGCACGGACGGTGTGGATTCATAACGATTGAGCTGCAGCAGAAGGCACTCCTGCAGGTCGCGGGCACAGATGCCGGGGGGATCCAGATCCTGTAGCTCGTACAACACATCTTCCAGTTGAAGGGGGGTAGCTTCGATTCTCTGCTGAAAAAGAAGGTCATCGGAAATAGATTGCAGATCGCGCTGCAGATAACCATTTTCATCGAGATTGCCGATGATATATTCCGCGATCATCTGTTTGCGTTCATCCAGGTTCAAAAGCCCGATCTGTTCCCTCAGGTAGTCGTTCAACGACTTGTCATCGTAATAATTGATCTCAATAAAGTTTTGTTCGCTTTTTTGATTCAATCCGTTGAGGCGGTAGTCGGGGATGTCATCTTCTGAAAAATAATCGCCCAGAATGATTTCTTCCTGTGAGAGATCGTTTTCGCCCGTTTCGGCAGGGTCATTCTCCGGATCTTCCGATAGTTCATTGTCTCCGGTTTCCAGCGCCGGATTTTCTTCCACCTCCTGTTTAATGCGGTCTTCCACCTCCACCGTGTTCAACTCCACCAGCTTAATCACCTGCATCTGCAGGGGAGAAAGCCTTTGTGTTTGTTTCAATGCCTGTTGCTGCCTTAGCGCCATAGAAGTTTTAGTATACTGGTTAGATACACAAAGATACGAATTTCTCTTATTCAAAAGAACAGTCATCATCTCCTGCCTGGTAGGTGAGTGGTGCAAGTTCTGATCAAAGATCTCCAGATAGGCAGGATCGACAGATACAACCATAAAACAAATCAACAGTGAATAGGTTCAGGATAATTTTCGTGTTTCTTTTTAAAACTTTTTATTACCTTTGAAACGTCAACAATGCATAAAACGGAGGTTATAATGATATTCAAATTTTTAATTCTATCGGATGAGGCGGAAAGGTTCAAAAGAGAAATTAAAATAGATGCCGATCAAACTTTCCTGGATTTCTATCACGCACTGATCGAGTGCACGGGATTCAGTGAAAAGGAGATGGCTTCTTTTTTCCTTTGCGACGACAAATGGCGAAAGAAGGAGGAGATTACCTTGGTGGAGATGGACACCTATTCCGACGAGGACTCTCTAACCATGGATGGCTGTGTTCTGAGCGATTATCTGGAAGATGAAAAACAAAAGGTGATGTTTGTTTTCGACTATCTCACCGAAAGGGCATTGTTTATTGAGTTATCGGAAGTAATACCCGGAAAAAATCTGAAGAAAGCAGTCTGCACCCTCTCTGAAGGAGAAGCCCCCAAGCAGATCATCCAAATTGAAGAGCTCAGCTTAGAGAGTGCCACACTCGATACGGGTGAGACGTTCTACGGTGACGAAAGCTTTGAAATGGATGAGCTCGATAAAGAGGGTTTCGATGGGCTCGATGATGTTCCGGCTGAACCGGACAACAGTGACCTTTATTGATTTCCTTAAAAGTTCATTTGTCATAGAAAAGAAACAGTTCACGTTCTCCTCACAACCTACGTTGCTTGTTCTGGTTGGTCCTACCGGTGTGGGTAAAACAGCCTGGAGCCTGCAGCTTGCCGAGAAGCTGGGGTGTCCCATCCTGTCAGCCGACTCCCGTCAGATCTACAAGGGCATGACCATTGGTACGGCAGCGCCTACCCGCGACCAGTTGCAAAGGGTGCATCATTACTTTGTGGGCACACTCTCGCCCGAAGATTATTACAGCGCCAGTGAGTATGAGCAGCATGTGCTCTCGTTGCTCGACACCTTGTTCAAACAATACCTGGTGGTAATCCTCACCGGAGGTTCCATGATGTATGTCGACGCAGTCTGCAAAGGCATCGATGAGATCCCCACCATCGATGAGACCCTGCGTGCCGAACTGCAACAGCTTTACCAAAAAGAGGGGCTCGATCCGATCAGGCAGCAGCTCAGGATACTCGATCCAGCCTTTTATGCCGAAGTGGATCTGAAAAACCCGAAAAGGGTGATTCACGCCCTGGAGGTATGTCTGATGGCTGGGAAACCCTATTCAACATTGCGAACAAACCCGCAAAAAAAACGCCCCTTTCGGATCGTCAAGGTGGGTTTCAACAGGGAGCGCAATGAACTCTACGACCGCATCAACCAGCGTGTCGATCTGATGATGGAGGAGGGGTTGCTTCAAGAAGCAAAGGGCTTTTATCCGAAGAGACATCTCAATTCATTAAATACCGTGGGCTACAAAGAACTTTTCGATTATCTCGGTGGAAACGGTACGCTCGGGTTTGCCGTGGAAAAGATTAAACAGCACTCCCGCAACTATGCCCGCAAGCAACTCAGCTGGTTCAGAAAAGACAAAGACATACACTGGATCGATCTTTCTGATAATGATGGGGATGTGCTACAAGAGATCTGCAGCCTCTTGTGAGAACAAGAACCACCACCGGGAGGCGAGATTACAGAATTGTGAATTTGGGGTAACTTTTTTTGTCTGTTATTGGTTTATTCAGAAAAATATACTACTTTTGCAACGCTTTTCAGCAAAAAAATATTCTTCCTTAGCTCAGTCGGTTAGAGCATCTGACTGTTAATCAGAGGGTCCTTGGTTCAAGTCCAAGAGGAAGAGCAACTCAAAATTAAGGAGTATTCTTCAGTAGCTCAGTCGGTTAGAGCATCTGACTGTTAATCAGAGGGTCGTTGGTTCAAGTCCAACCTGAAGAGCTGGGTTGAGGTGGGTAGTAAGTTTTAAAGGTAAAACATTTAGAACTTTTACCCACTTTTTGTTTTACCCAAATTACATTGCCTTCATCTAGGAATGTGATTAATCTAGTAGATCCGCCATTTCCTCATTGCAATAATTCTTTTAGGTTCCATGCCTGCAAATGCCTTATTCCACCTCTTAGTGGCAATGTTACATCGAAAAAATGCATATAAGCAAGACCAAGAAGAAGCGGGACATCGTTTTAATTATATTTTAGTAAATCTGTAATATTTTGTAAGTTTTTATTACCAATAACTTTACTTAACTATTATATATTTGTGACATATTCGGAAGTATGATCCATTCTCATTACAATGTCCTGATTGGTGATAGTGAAGAACGATTTGTGTTTTGAATAGCCGTAATCACAGCGTTAAATTAGTAGTAATAACATTTTAAAAATTACTGTTTATGAAGAAAATTATTCTGTATTTCGCAATTATTGGCATTTCGGCAATTGCCATCATTTACTCTTCCTGTTCCAAAGACTTAAACCCTGCTGTCGAAGAAGAAGTTGCCAATGACCTGAGCCTGGTAGAAGAAGAAAGTGCTGTTGCTGTTACTTTAGGCACCCGAGCCATAGAGGTTCCCCCATGCCTGGATCTTTCCTGTTTAGATACCTGTCGTGATGTTATGGAGGTTCGTCTTATGGCGGGACAATCTCTTGAAGTCGGAGACGTTTACGTGGTCAACACCCGTGAGAAATTGTACGTAGGTTATTTATCTACAGGAGATTGGAAGATTAGCACAATTCATCTTTATGTGGGTGCCTGCAACAGTTTACCGGTCGACGGTGCCGGTAATCTTGCTCCCGAAAATTTCCCCCATAAGGTTGAATTTACCTCGCTACAAAACTTTTATTATGTGGAAATTCCGCTCAGTTTACTGCCCGAAGGATGTGTGTGCATTGCTGCTCATGCTGATGTAGTAAAAGTGGTTGGCGGCGAAATTGTACAAAGGGAAACCGCCTTTGGAGAAGGTACAACTGTAGGCAATAACTGGTTTATGAAATTTGATTATTGCATAGCCATTTGTGAACCGCCTGTTGAGGTATGCTATAAAGATGAAACCGCCTGGGCTGCAGGCACACGGTACGTAACAAAAGGCAATTGGGCAACCTATACTCCTTATGTTGCCAATACCACAGTGAATATTTATGCCGGTCAGAACTACCTGGTGGGAACTGCTACTTTTTCTGAAGTGGTGGATGGAAAAGTAACCATTACGCTAGCTGCGCTCAACGGAGCAAAGTTGCAGGATGTTGCCGAGTCGGTAAAAATACAGGGGTACGCAACACCGCCTCCCGCCAAAAACCCGGCTCCCGGTCAGTTTACTACCTATAAAGGAAATGCAACAACCATAACCGTCGATGCATACGCTTATTACGGACTCCATTTCGACGTACAGCGTGTGGTGGACTGCCCTGAGCTCTAGGATACATGGTAATAAGGCGGTACGGCTCCGCCTTATTGCTCAGTCAGCTCATAATTTGTGCTCCTGCCACCTTCCGATGTTTTGCCGCTCCTTTGGTCTTTTCGAGTACCTCATGATATTTTTTGTGTTCAACAAGTATCTGATCGCATAGTTATGCATCTTTTTTCCATGTCCTTTTTGGGTACAACCAAAACTGAAAAAGTACTTTTATTAAATCTATTCCTTCGTAGAAGAAATGATATTTAAATAATGATTACTTTTGTAGAAATAATGCATAAAATAACCCGAAAACAGGGGATGTTTTATCCAATGTTTTACCCAAAAATAATTATTGCTCATAACGTATTAAAGGTGAATCGCTTAAACCAGCACTAAGCATCTGAGTGTTAATCAGAGGGTCGTTGGTTTAAGTCCAACCTGAAGAGCGTAAAAAACGAGCCACACGGCTCGTTTTTTCTGTTTATGTGGTTGTAGTCTGATTTATCCCAGGACAAAGCGCTTTTTTAAACAATTCCTGCTGCTTGCTCGTTAAAACAGACACTTTGATCATGCATACCACATCATCGACAGAATAACAAAAGCTTGATTCAAATGAAAAAGGTATTAATTGCCTATCGGCTTAAGCCGGAAGGACTGCGTGCGCTCGAAGGGAAGTACGTAGTAACCCTCCCCGTAGAGAAGTCTTATTTCTCCAGAGAGGAGGTGCTCTCGATGATCTCCGATTTTGAGGTGCTTGTTCCCAATTTCAGTTTTTACACCGACAGGGAGATCATGGAACGCGGCACCCGGCTGGAGCTTATCTCTAACTGGGGTGTGGGCTTCAACAACATCGACGTGGAATATGCCACCCAAAAAGGAATTGTGGTCACCAACATACCCGATTCTACCCGCGAACCGACCGCCGAATTTGCCTTTGGCCTCCTCCTGGCTGCAGGGCGGCGCATCAGCTATTACGACCGCAAGCTGCGTACACCCGAAGGGGTGAGCTGGGGCATTTATGCCGAAAGTGGTCTCTCCGTTTACGGCAAGAAGCTGGGTATCATTGGTATGGGCCGTATAGGCCAGTCACTGGCACGCCGTGCCGTGGCTTCGGGCATGGAGATCATGTACCACAACCGGAACCGCTTAAACAAAGAGATTGAAGCACAATACAACGCGACCTATGTATCGCTGGAAACCTTGTTGCGCACTGCCGACTACATTTCGTTGAATGCGCCTTCCACTCCGGAGACCCGTCACCTGATTGGGGAGAAGGAACTGGCCATGATGAAGCCCACGGCGATTTTTTTTATACCGCACGGGGCGATATGGTCGACGAACGTGCCTTGGCGGAAGCTTTGAGAGAGAAGAAAATCTGGGCTGCCGCACTCGATGTATTCGAAAAAGAACCCCATATTTTGCCCGAGCTGCTCACACTCGACAACGTGATCCTGGCACCCCACGCGGCAACAAAGACAGTTGAAGACCGCATCAGCATGTCGGTAGAAATGTCCCGAAACATCGTGGGTTTCTATGAAGGCACCTTCCCCATATCGCGTGTGAACTAAATAACACCCTTTCCTCATGACTGCAGAGAACATCAAAAATCAACTTCTTGCTTTTGGCAATCCCTCAAAGGCAACGCATGCAACCTATTTCTTTAAAACAGGAAAAGGGCAATATGGCGAAGGAGACCGCTTTATCGGGTGCACCGTACCGGAATCACGGGGTGTGGCTAAAAAATTCATGCATACGCCACTGACTGAACTGGAGAAGCTTCTGGACGATGAAATGCACGAGTGCCGCCTCTGTGCGCTCTCCATCCTGGTAGCCCAATTTCACAAAGCCGATGAGACAAAGCAACGTGAGCTCGTTGATTTTTATCTTGCCCACACGCATCGGATTAATAATTGGGATCTGGTGGATCTCTCCTGCTACCATATTGTGGGAGCCTGGCTGAAAGACAAGGAGGAGCGTTCGCTACTCTATAGCCTGGCAAAGAGCGACTCGTTGTGGGAGCAACGCATCGCCATGGTATCCACCATGGCCTTCATCCGGAACAACGACTTTGCCGATACGTTGAAGTTGTGTGAATTGTTCCTCACACACAAGCACGACCTGATGCACAAAGCATGTGGCTGGATGCTCCGGGAAGCGGGCAAGCGCAACGAGGAAGTGCTCACCGCTTTCCTCGACAGCCACTACCCCGTGATGCCCCGGACCATGCTGCGGTATGCCATCGAACGTTTGTCGCCCGAGCAGAAAAGTAACTACATGAAGCGAACGGTATAAACAGCAATTCAGCATGATATACACACATACATTGTCCAATGGCCTGCGCCTCATTCACCGATCCTTTCCATCCGAGATATCCTATTGTGGAATCGTCGTGAATGCCGGTACACGAGATGAATACCCGGATGAATGGGGTATGGCGCATTTTGTGGAGCACATGCTCTTCAAAGGTACCACCAAGCGGAAAGCACACCATATTGCCAACCGCATGGAGCATGTGGGGGGCGACCTCAACGCGTACACCACCAAGGAGGAGACTTTCTTTTATGCCACCTTTCTGGAGGAATATTTCCCCCGGGCCACCGAGCTGCTGAGTGACATCCTCTTTCATTCAACCTTTTCGTCTCACCAGATTGACCGGGAGAGGGAGGTCATCCTCGAGGAGATCAGCTCTTATCACGACTCCCCCTCGGAGCTCGTCTACGACGATTTTGAAAATATGTTCTACCAGGGAAATGACATGGGACATTATATCCTGGGGGAGGAGGCCACACTCAACACCTTCGGCAAGGAATCCATCCTGCGTTTCATGAGGAGACAATATCACCCGTCTGAGATGGTTTTCTTCTCTTTTGGGAAAACCTCATTTGCAAAGGTCGTTCGCCAGGTGGAGAAATATTTTTCTCTCTCAGGCGATGAAACACCCCGCAAGGTACGAACTGCACCTTCGCCATCAGCTCCTTTTATGAAGGAAGTGCAGAAGAACACTTCCCAGACCCATGTGATGCTGGGTTATCCTGCCTTTTCGATTCATCATCCCCAAAAATATGCTTTATACCTGCTCAACAATATACTGGGAGGGGGAAGCCTGAACAGTCGCCTCAATAATTCCCTGCGCGAGAAACATGGCCTCGCTTACCTGGTGGAGTCGAATGCCATCCTTTATTCCGACTCGGGGCTGCTCTCTATTTATTTTGCTTGTGACCAGAAGCAAAAGGATAAGTGTATTCGGCTGATTGGAAAGGAAATAGAGAAATTAAAATCGAAAGGACTCACGCCCATGCAGCTTTCTCTGGCCAAAAGACAATGGAAGGGTCAGCTGGGTATTGCGGCAGAGAACAACGAAAACAATGCCCTCGCCCTGGGCAAGCAGCTTTTACATTTCGAACGCTATACCCCCATTGAGGAACTTTTTACCCATATAGACCGCCTTACTTCGGCCCAGCTCAAAGAGGTGGCAAATGAAATTTTTGTGGATGCTCCTTCCGGCTTAATCTTTTTTTAAGTAGTGGGTTCCGGCAGTTTTGCACAGACCGGAATCCCATATTCCTTGTCGCGTTGCGTCGCATTCTTCGGGTCGGATTATTCATTCTCCCGGGGTAGTATCTTCCGGGTCTTCCGAACAAAAAAAGCACAGGACTGTTTTAATACAAGTTTTGGGTATCGAATGAACCAAAGCAACATTTCAAAAAACCAATGTAAAATTGATTGAATTATGAAAAAATTAAGATTGACTGTAGCAGTAATGATGCTGGCCATTGTAACAGCTGTGAGCGCACAGGTAAATTTAGGAATTAAAGGTGGCGTTAACATGTCGAATCTTGTGTATGACGACGAGATAGATGACAACAATCCCAAAATAGGATTTAACGTGGGGCTGGCACTCGATTACGAGTTTGTGCCCAGTTCAGCCATTCAGACTGGTCTGTTTTTTTCGACCAAGGGCTTTAAAGCAGAAGATGCTTCACTCGATGTTGAATATACCGAGAACTTAATGTATCTGCAGCTCCCCGTACACTATGCCTACAAACTGGAAGTGACGCCGGGAACACGCATTGTTTTCCACGCAGGTCCTTATGCAGCCTTGGGTGTAGGCGGTAGCCGGAAAGCGAAAGTGGGCGATTTATCGGGTGAGTGGGACGTAGATAAAATCTTCGGTGACAGTGACGGTCAGTACAAGCCTTTTGATGCCGGTTTGGGACTGGGTGTAGGTGCTGAATTTGGTCCGGTTCTGTTGGATCTGGGCTGGGATATGGGCCTTGTCAACATCTCAAACAGGGATAACGGCGACGTGAAGAATCAAAATGCCTATCTTTCTGTAGGATATAAATTTTAAATAACATAGTTCTATTTGAAAAAGGCTGCCTGCATACCGCAAGGCAGTCTTTTTCAATTTATCCGAAATCAATAATGACACTCAACCATTTGCGCAATCTTACTTCTCACTTCGGGCGTACCGATGTGATGCCGGTTTTGTTTTTGGGCCATGGCAGTCCCATGAATGCCATTGAAGAGAATATGTTCGTGGCTTCATTTCGCGAGTTGGGACGCTCACTTCCTAAGCCGCAACTCATTCTTTGTGTCTCGGCTCATTGGGAAACAAAAGGGACATGGGTGACTGCCATGTCGTCACCCGAGACCATTCACGATTTTGGTGGCTTTCCGCGCCCGCTTTATGAAGTGCAATATCCTGCACCGGGCAGCCCGGAGTGGGCAAAAAAAACCAAAGAGATGATCACAAAGACCGTGGTGGGGCTCGATTATAACTGGGGCCTCGATCATGGTGCGTGGAGCGTGATCAAGCATCTCTACCCACAGGCCGACGTACCTGTGATTCAAATGAGCATCGACTATACCCAGTCCGCACAGCATCATTACGATCTGGCCAAAGAGATTCGTGAGCTTCGTCGGAAAGGCGTACTGATTGTCGGCAGCGGAAACATGGTACACAACCTGAGCATGGTCGATTTCAGGAGGCTTGGTGGTGATCCTTACGGCTACGACTGGGCCATTGAGGCAAATGAATTGATGAAATCTTATATGCTTGATGAGGATCATCAAAGCCTTATTCAATACAGAAAGCAGGGGCCGGCTTTTGAACTGGCCATTCCTACTCCCGAGCATTACTTGCCGCTTATTTATACCATGGGGCTCAAGGAGAAAACCGACAGCATCTCCTTTTTTAATGATGAACCGGTAGGTGGATCGCTTAC
>ENA-UOOE01000246-UOOE01000246.1-fermentation-metagenome-genome-assembly--contig:-NODE-246-length-58330-cov-13.973642_pt1 | contig 58330 bp, 51 predicted proteins | sample MGYA00245776_ERZ724021 | MGnify/ENA primary metagenome ERZ724021 (study PRJEB28704, sample SAMN03018321) | fermentation metagenome | biome: anthropogenic terrestrial biome; feature: soil; material... | reverse complement strand
TGTTGAGGTGTTGAGGTGTTGAGGTGTTGAGGTGTTGAGGTGTTGAGGTGTTGAGGTGTTGAGAAGATTCAACTAAACAACTAAACGATTAACAAGATCACTTGTCTTTAAATATTTCATTTTGAATACGAATAGATTCTTGATGAATTGATTCAAAAATGTCTTTAATAAATTCTTTGTCTAATTTGCTGCCTTTTGCATTTTCCAGTCTTTTTTGAATCATTTCGTCTAAACGTTTAATTTGTAAGATTGGAATATTCTTTTCTTTTTTAATTTTAGCAACCTCAATTGCTAAATTCATTCTTTGTTTTAAAATATCTAATAACTCAAAATCAAGACTGTCAATTTCAGCTCTTAATGTTTTAATTGAATCAATTTTTTCAATGCTATTATTTGGAATAACAAGTTCATCCAATAATTGCTTTAATTCTAAAGGAGTAATTTGTTGTTTTTTATCTGTTAAAGCTTCATTAGGATTATTATGAACTTCAATCATCAATCCATTTAGACCAATATTTATAGCTGTTTGAGAAATATCTTTAACCAAACAACTTTTACCAGCAATATGGCTTGGATCACAAATAATAGGAATATCAGGAAAAATTCTTTTTAATTCTATAGGTATTTTCCAATAGGGAGTTTGACGATAAATGCCATTATCGGCAAATGAAAAACCTCTATGAATTGCATAAACTTTACCATTGCAGCAAGATTTTATTCTTTCAATTGCTCCAACCCAAAGTTTAATATCTGGATTTAGTGGATTTTTAATAAATACAGGAATATTTACTCCTTTTAAACTTTCTGCAAGCTCCTGAACATAAAATGGATTTGTTGTTGTTCTTGCTCCAATCCAAATTCCATCAATAGAATGTTCTAAGCATTTTTCAATATGAGTAGGAGTGCCGACTTCGGTCATTACTTTCAAAGGAGTTTGTTTTTTTACTTCAGAGAGCCAACGCAAACCCTTAACTCCGACACCCTCAAAATGATTTGGCATAGTGCGAGGTTTCCAAATACCAGCTCTAAACCAGTTAATTCCATTTATTGTGCTAATTTCTTTAGCTGTACTTAAAATTTGTTCTTTTGATTCTGCAGAACATGGTCCTGCTATTAATTCAAGCACAACTCAAAATCATGATTTAAAGTTAAACTTTCAAATCTTTCGCAATTTGCATAAGAAAGAATAGTTGTGATAACTTTATTGCTAGGAAGTAATGAAGTTTCTTCTTGATTTGAACTTTCATTTTCAAAAAGATCTTCTTCCCACGATGTTAATAAATCAAATATGTAATTTTCTGCCATAAAAAAATTTGTTAGTTGCTTTTATTGAAAAACGACTAACAAATTTTATTATTATATGCTTTTATCCTTTTAAGAATTTTTTACATATGTAAAACCATTGAGTTTTCTTCAGCCAAACGACGCATGTTAATTAATGCATAACGCATTCTTCCAAGCGCTGTGTTAATGCTAACTCCAGTTTTGTCTGCAATTTCTTTAAAGCTTAAATTTGAATAATGACGTAAAACCAAAACTCTTCTTTGTTCTTCAGGAAGTTGACGAACAAGTTTCCTTACGTCATCATGAATTTGATTTTTAATCATTTTGTGTTCAATTGATTCTTCTCTACTGTCAATTACATCAAATATATCAAAGCTTTCATCTGTTTTGATTGTAGGGAATCGTTGATTTTTACGAAAATAATCTATAACCAGGTTATGTGCAATTCTCATTGCCCATTGTATATATTTACCTTCGTTTCTATATTTTCCACCCCTAAGAGTGTTTACGATTTTTATATTTGTATCTTGAAAAAGATCATCAGCAAGAGCTTTTTCTTTAACTAAAGAAAGAATGTAATTGTAAATTTTGCTTTGGTGACGAGATAATAAAACTTCAAAAGCTTGCTTATCATCTTGCATGAATGCAGAAACCAACTCATTGTCGCTCATTTTATCATATAACATAGGAAACCTCCTTTTTTATTATTTAAGTTTATATTGTTAAAAAAGTAATTTTCCTATTCGATAAGCGTTATTTTTTGATTTCTAAAATTATTTTATGGTGCAAAGATAAATATAAATTTTTAAAATGCAAGTATTGTGATGATTTTTTTTCTAAAAATATTATCTTTGCACCCGAATAAAATGTATAAAAATATAAAGTATGAGATGTTTTAGAATAATTTTTATTGTTATATTTCTTTTTGGAGTAATTTCTTGTGGACAGGATAAAAAAGACAATAAAAACGAAGTTAAAGATGAGTTAGCTCTTTTGGATGTGAAAATAAGGCAAGAACCTAAAAATGCTGATTTATATTACGCTCGTTCTAAAGTTTTGTTAGAAAAAGGTAATATGAAAGAAAGTTTAATGGATATACAAACTGCTATTGATTTAAATAAAAAAGAGGTTAAATATTACGTTAGAAAAGCTGATATTCTATTTAAAACAGGAGAAACAACATTAGCTTTTTCTGCATTGCAGGAAGCTCAAAAGATAAATCCAAAATCTTCTGATGTATATTTAAAAACTGCTGAAATTGCATTATTATTGAAAGACTATGATAAAACAATGTTTAATGTAAATGAAGCATTAAAAATTGATAAATTAAGTGCACAAGCCTACTATTTGAGAGGATGGACATTAAAAGAAAAGGGAGACACAATTCATGCAGTTGAAAGTTATAAACAAGCAATTGAATTAAAGCCTGATTATGAAGAACCATTTGAAGAATTAGGTTTACTTTATGCACTTAAGGGAGATAGATTGGCAATAGATTATTTAACTTCTACAATCAACATAAATCCTAAAAACGTTAATGCAATGTATGCTTTAGGACTTTTCTATCAAGAACATTCAATGATGCAAAAGGCATTAGATACTTATCAACAGATTTTAACTATTGACCCAAAACATGCTGATGCACTTCATAATGTAGGGTACATTAATTTAGTTTATAAGAAATCCTATCAAGATGCATTAATACTTTTCTCTAAGGCAATAGAAGCAGATACAAATTTTTATCAAGCATATTTCAATAGAGGAATAACTTATGAACATATAAAAGACTATCAAAAAGCTCAATCTGACTTTAAAAAAGTATTAGAAATAAATCCAGAACATAAGTTAGCAAAACAACATTTGAAAAAATAGGATGAGATATTATCAAAAAAAATCAAAAAAAATATCCATATAAAAAATAAAGATGTAATTTTGCATGAACAATTAAAGAAGAAAAATGTTTGAAAAAATAAACATAAATAACACATTAAATAGTATCTATTACGATATTAAGAATTTTAGTTTTTACAAATTAAGCGACTTATTTTAGTCGCTTTTTTTATGGAATAATATAAACAATCACATAAATAAGCAAATTAGATGAATTTAAAAGGCAGAAATTTAATTTCAATTTCAGATTACACAAAGGAAGAATATTTAGAAATACTTCGTTTGGCTGAAGAATTTGAAAAAAATCCTAAACAGGAAATTTTAAGAGATAAGGTTGTAGCTTCAATTTTCTTTGAACCTTCAACAAGAACTCGTTTAAGTTTTGAAAGTGCAGCTTCAATGTTGGGAGCAAAGGTTATTGGCTTTTCTAACCCTTCAGCAACATCCCAATCAAAAGGAGAATCTCTTCACGACACAATTAAAATGTTGTCATCCTATGTTGATATTATAGTTATGCGTCATTCTATTGAAGGTGCAGCACGCTATGCAGCAGAAGTGGCAAGTGTTCCTTTTATTAATGCAGGAGATGGTGCTAATCAACACCCAACTCAATGTATGTTGGATCTATATTCAATTCTTAAAACCCAAGGTACTTTAGAAAACCTTAATATTGCCTTAGTAGGAGACCTTAAATATGGAAGAACAGTTCACTCACTTGTTCAAGCGATGAGTAATTTTAATGCAACATTCCATTTAGTTTCTCCTAACGAATTGAAATTACCTTCTTCAGTTAAAATGCATATTAAAGATGCAAATCTAAAATATGAACAATACACTAATTTGGAAGATGTAATTCCATTTGCTGATATTATTTATATGACACGTATTCAAAGAGAAAGATTTTCTGACCCATTAGAATACGAAAAAGTAAAAGATTCTTACATTTTAGATGCAGCAATGCTAAAAGGATGCAAAGAAACTATGAGAATACTTCATCCACTCCCAAGAGTTAATGAAATTGCAACAGACGTTGACAAAACTCCTTATGCATACTATTTCCAACAAGCAAGAAATGGAGTTTATGTTCGTCAAGCACTAATGGCAGCAATATTGGGAGTTAAGTAGAAAATTAAATTCATTGTGTCTTAAATTTAAAGATAAGGGATTAAAAGCTTAAAAATAGAAATAAAATGACAAAACAAAATAAGAAAGAATTAGTAGTATCTGCAATTGAAAACGGAACTGTAATTGATCATATTCCAGTAGATACAGTGCTTATGGTATTAAGCATTTTGGGCTTAGATAAATACGAAGATGAAGTGTTGATAGGTAATAACCTTAATAGTAAGAAATATGGCAAAAAGGGAATTATTAAGGCAAGAAACAAGTTTTTTGAACAGGAAGATATAAATAAAATAGCTCTTGTAGCTCCAAACGCTACTCTAATTGTTATTAGAGACTATGAAGTTGTAGAGAAAAAATTTGTTGAAATACCTAAAAAGATAGAAAAGATATTAAAATGTATAAATCCAAATTGTATAACCAATAAGGAAACAATCGAAACGAAGTTTAATGTAATTGAAGAAAAGCCATTAAAAATTCAATGCCATTATTGCGAAAAAACAATGACTAACATTCGTTTTGCAGAATAGATATATTTACTATCCAATTTCTTAAAAATAGAGATTATCAAGCAGTATTTAAAAACTATATTAAAAAAATGGTGGGCAACGTCTTTGGTTTTCTTCAAGATAATGATACCGGTAAGTATTATTATTAAAATCTTGCAGGAAACCAATGCAATGCCTTTGATTAGTCAAATTTTTGAGCCCTTAATGCATCCTTTAGGACTTCCTTCAGAGATGAGTCTGGTTTGGGTTACTTCAATGTTGTCCAATATTTATGGAGGTATATTAGCACTAAGCAGCATTTATGCAAATAATCCACTTACCATGGCTCAAATGACAACTCTAACGACATTAATACTATTTGCACACACTCTATTAATAGAAATTCCTATTTGTAAAAAAGCAGGAACAAAAATTTTACCAATATTTCTAATTCGAGTTGTAGGAGGATATGTTTTTGCTCTAATTTTAAATTTAATATATTCATCATTGGGTGTCTTCCAAAATCAAATAGCAATTCCAATGCTAACATCCGATAATCTTTCTTTAGGAAGCTGGGCTTTATTGGAGATTAGGAAATACATAATAATTGCACTTATTGTATTGTCTTTAATAATCACTTTAGATATTTTAGAAAGAATAAAAGTGATAAGCATAATAAATAAATTATTATATCCAATAATTAAACTTTTAGGAATAAGTGAGAAAGTTCTGCCACTCACCCTAATTGGAATGACATTAGGATTGGCTTATGGAGGAGGACTTATTATTACAGAATCTAAACAAAAGGATATTTCATCCAAAGATATATTTCTATCATTGGCTCTCTTAAGCCTTTTTCATTCAATAATTGAAGACTCGCTTCTTATGATAGGACTTGGAGCTTCTTGGACAGGAATATTTTTGTTTCGATTTGTGGTTTCAATCCTTGCAATGTTTATAATTGTTAAGCTTGTAAATAAGCTACCTATAAAATATTTTATGAGCACTTCTCGCTCAAAATAATCTACCTTTTAGCAACAATTTTTTCAATATATAATTAGAAAACGATATTGAATTTTAATTGAAAGAAACAAACAATTTATTTGTTCGTTATTCAAAAAACTCTATTTTTGCAAAAAATAAAAATATTAATTATGAAAAAATTAGCATTTTATTCCATTTTACTATCACTTGTAGCTTTTAGTTATAGCTGTGGAGGATATGATGATATCACTACAACAAAACCTTCATCGAACCAAACATCCATATCCAACACAAATTTTAATCTAAAAGTTGGAGAAACAGCAGATGTAGTAATTAAAAATTATGATTCATTAGTTTTTGTAAATAATCCCAATATAGCTTCAATTGAAAAAATAGATTCATTAAATTATAGAATTGTTGGAAGAAAAGTAGGTAAAACATTTATAGATTTAAAAAGCGTAAAATGCAATATTACAATCAATAGATATTATGCATACTTCAGAGATCCAAATCTATCATGGGGAGAAGGAAAAAATATTGTTAAATCTTATGAATTAAGAATTCTAAAAACAGATGAACCATCTTCACTACTATATCAAGAAAATAATAGTGTTTGTCTAAAATATGTAAATTATCTTTTTACCGATTACAAACTTTCAAGCATAAACATGTATTTCCTACCAGAAAAAACTGTTGAAATCAGTAATTATCTTAACGATTATTATATGCAATCAGCTCAAACTGACCCTGAATATGATTTATACGAAAGCCCTCTTCCAAAAACAGATCCAAACTTTTTCAATGTGAGAGTAAAAAAGACACCTGTTAATTTTAATAATGTTGATTATATACTTATAACACTTTCTAATCCAAACTACAAGTAATATAATTGCTTCTTCACATAGTATAAATTCTCACAAAAATAAAAAAGGTGCTTCAAACTATAGCTCCCAATCAATCATAACACTTTGTACAATCAAAATTGTACAAATAAATTCTTGATTCATTAAAACAAATTATCGTATCAATGTTCATAAAATACGTGAACTAAATCTTTTTTTAATTTTTAATTTTAAAATTAATACAAGATAAGAAAATTAATATTAAATTTGCCAATCAAACAAAAATACCGCCAGAGACAATAAAACTAATGTAACTGACGGTGCTTTGCTGTTTTAGAAAGTGAATTAGTAAAATAAATGTCTGAACTCTGATTAAACTGATTAAATGATGAACTATGAGTGTTAACCCCTAAATCCCCTAAAGAGGACTTTTAATGACACATAACGCATACCCACTTCCCCTTTAGGGGGCAGGGGTAAAAAAAGAAATATCAAGAAAAACAGCAAATCAGTACAATCTATATAAAAGACAAAAATATCTCAAAAACTAAACAACTAAACGACTAAACAAATCAATAATAAAAAATTATGAAAGGTATAGTATTAGCAGGAGGTTCAGGAACAAGACTTTTCCCAATCACAAAAGGTGTTAGCAAACAAATGCTTCCAATATATGATAAACCAATGGTTTATTATCCAATATCAGTATTGATGCTGGCAGGGATAAGAGAAATACTTATAATTTCAACACCTGAAGATTTACCTGGATTTAAAAGACTTTTGGGTGATGGTTCCAATTATGGAGTAGAATTTTCATATGAAGAACAACCTTCTCCGGATGGTTTGGCTCAAGCATTTATAATAGGAGAGAAGTTTATTGGAAATGATTCTGCATGTTTGGTATTAGGGGATAATATATTCTATGGTCAAAATTTTTCATCAATGCTTCAAACAGCCTTAAATGATGCAGAGAAAAACAATATTGCAACAGTATTTGGATATTATGTAAATGATCCAGAAAGATATGGAGTTGCAGAGTTTGACCAAGAAGGAAAAGTGCTTTCCATTGAAGAAAAACCAAAAGAACCAAAATCCAATTATGCAGTAGTGGGTCTCTATTTTTATCCAAACAAAGTAGTAGAAGTTGCAAAAAATATAAAACCATCAGCAAGAGGAGAATTGGAAATAACCACAGTAAATCAAGAATTTCTAAAATCAGAGCAACTAAAAGTACAACTCTTAGGACGTGGGTTTGCATGGTTAGATACTGGAACACACGATTCTCTAAGCGAAGCATCAACTTTTATTGAAGTATTAGAAAAACGTCAAGGACTAAAAATTGCTTGCCTTGAAGAAATAGCATATACAAAAGGCTGGATAACTAAAGAAAAACTCCAGGAATTAGCAAAACCAATGATAAAAAACCAATATGGCCAATACCTTTTAGGATTAGTGAAAAACTAATTTTAATTACCCCCAACCCCCTAAAGGGGGCTTAGCCATAACACATATTTCTACCTCTAGGGCTTTTAGGAAAAAAGTTTAATAGCACATTTTCCCCTTTAGGGGTTAGGGGTAAAAAAAGAAAAGTAAATTTAACAATAGTTCAAAAGGTGGAAATACTATCAGGAATAGTACATGAAGTGCCTGAGGATATGCTCAGAGTATTTGAAGAAAGTGAAGATATTCTAAAAATTTGGAATGAGTTAACTCCCATACAAAGAAATGAATGGATATGCTGGACAACGATTGTAAAAAAGCAAGAAACAAGAGAAAAGCATATTCAAAGAATGATTGAAGAATTAAAAGAAGGAGTAAAACAACCATGTTGCTGGCCAGGATGCCCTCATAGACACCCAGAAAGAAAAACCTACTTTAAGAACATAAAAGAATACGAAGCAAAAAAGTAAGTAAGAAGCAAAAATTAAAGATTAATTAATAATTACAACTAAACGCCTCAACGTCTAAACGCCTAAACAACTCAACAACTAAACTCCCACACCCATGCTCTACCTCTTCCTAAGTATTTTCTCAAGTATTGCAATTCTAATTATTTTTAAGGTTATTGGTAAATACAATATTAAGGTAATTCAACCAATAATCATTAACTATTTCGTAGCATCAACTTTAGGATTTCTATCTGCAGGACTAACCCCTAAAGAAATCATAGAAATACCAACAGATTGGATATTGCCAGGAGTTTTTATTGGAAGTCTCTATGTTTTTACATTCTTTCTTATTGGATATTCAACCAAAAAAGCAGGAATGGCACTAACAACCATAGCTTCCAAGATGAGTTTTGTTTTTCCAATGTTCTTCTCCATACTAATTGATTCTAATGATAATTATTCAAACACAAAACTTATATTATTACTAATGGCAATACTTGCAGTATTCCTATCAGTATATAAAAAGAAAACAAAAACAATTGATTCATTATTTATAATCTTACTGCCATTTATACTCTTTGTGCTAATGGGAATTGCTGATTCTCTTGTGAAATTTGCTCAAAACTCATTTGTGAAAAACGAAAGCCAATCCTCAATCTTCTCGTTTCTAATTTTCTCCTTTGCTGCAATATGGGGATTAATATTAATAATATTTCAAAAAGATAAAAAAGAAATCATACAACCAAAAGTATTAATAACAGGACTAATATTAGGGATATGCAATTTTGGCTCCCTCTACTTTTTTATAAATGCATTAAACACCCTAACATTTAACAACTCATTAGTAATAGCATTAAACAATATGGGAGTAGTACTATTCTCAATAATAATAGCTCTAACTTTATTTAAAGAAAAAATAACAAAACTAAACAAAGCAGGAATAGCATTCACAATAATAACATTTATTGCAATAATAAGTTTTTTATAATAATCTCGAACCTTGATTAAACTGATTAAATGATAAGTCTGAATCAGGATTAGAGGATTATTGCTAAGAAAAGTATGATGTAGTATTTTATTAATAAAGAAAAAAATCAAGAAAATCAGCTTAATCAACGTTCAGAAAAGGGATCAAGTAAATCTGCAAATCCTGCAAATCTTGATTCTGATAATATAAAATTCTAAGTTACCGAGTCACAAAAAATAAAACCATGAAAAGAAATATTTTAATAACCGGAGGAGCAGGATTTATAGGCTCCCATGTAGTAAGGCTATTTGTAAATAAATATCCTGAATATAATATTATCAATCTCGATAAGTTGACCTATGCAGGTAATCTGGCAAATCTGAAAGATATTGAGAATAAACCAAATTATAAATTTATCAAAGCCGATATATGCGATTTTGATATCATAATGAAAATATTCTCTAATGAAAATATAGATGGAGTTCTTCACCTTGCAGCTGAAAGTCATGTGGATAGAAGCATAAAAGACCCTTTCACATTTGCTCAAACCAATGTAATGGGAACCCTAAGTCTTTTGCAGGCAGCCAAACACCATTGGGAAGGAAACTATGATGGAAAACTCTTCTATCATATTTCCACTGATGAAGTTTATGGAGCATTAGAGTTTAATAATACACTATTTACTGAAAACACTTCCTATGATCCTCATTCACCTTACTCAGCATCCAAAGCATCTTCTGATCATTTTGTAAGAGCATTCCATGATACTTATGGACTACCTGTAGTAATAACCAACTGTTCCAATAACTATGGACCATACCAATTCCCTGAAAAACTGATACCATTATTTCTAAATAATATAAGAAATAATAAACCTCTTCCAGTATATGGTAAAGGAGAAAACGTTAGAGACTGGCTATTTGTTGAAGACCATGCAAGAGCAATAGATTTAATCTTCCATAAATGCAAAATTGGTGACACATACAATATTGGCGGTTTCAATGAATGGAAAAATATTGACCTTATTAAAGTAATGATACGCACAGCCGACAGAATATTAAGAAGAAAAGAAGGCGAAAGCGAAAAACTGATAACCTACGTTAAAGACCGTGCAGGACACGACCTGCGCTATGCAATAGACTCAACCAAACTAAAAACAGAATTAGGTTGGGAGCCAAGCCTACAATTCGAAGAAGGAATAGAAAAAACCATAAAATGGTATTTAGAAAACCAAGAATGGGTAGATAACATAACATCAGGAGAATACGAAAAATACTACAAAGAAATGTACGTAAACAGGTAAAACGGTGGTCTGAAAATAATTAGAAATTAGTCTGAATCAGGATTTATAGGATTAAAGGATTTACTTGATAGTTTGAATTAAATTTTAATTGAAATCCTATAAATTCACAAATCAAGAAAATCATGATTCTGACAAAAGAAAATCAAAACTATAAGTATAAAGTAAACTGCATATACAAACCGACATTTTAAAATTACCGTAAAGTGAAAGAGGCTTAAAAACCGTAAAGAAAGTTTATATTGTTTGAGTGAAACGAGTTTATAAACTTTTAGGTTTTCAGACTCTGGAATAGGTAATTTTGAATAGTCTTGATTTTTGCTTCGTTTGTATCAAGACAAATGAAGATTAAAGTTCGAGAGCATCGAAGTGAAATGAAGATAATACGAAAGTAAAAGCAATAAATCTCCCGTCACCGAGCCAAAAGACCACTACCTATTTACTTAATTTATACAACAAAACTAAACAAATACAAGAATTTAACTAAAAAACTACCAATTAAGACAAGAATTAGTATTATATTTGCTCTTTCAAAAATAAAAAAACACTCCAGCAGTAACAAACTAAACATGTAACTGACGGAGCTTTGCCATTTAATATAAAGTGAAAAACGAAAAGTGAAAAACTTCTTTGTATAATCGGCACTTTAAAATTTCTGCTTACACCCAAAAACCAAAGATCGAGAGTCACGAAGTGAAATCCTCACAGATTACACAAATTAAAAGAAGCAAATTCACAATAATAACTGCTTTGCCCAATTGACATTTTAAAATTACCGTAAAGTGTAAGAGACTTAAAATCGTAAAGAAAGTTTATACTGTTTGAGCGAAGCGAGTTTATAAACTTTTAGGTTTTCAGACTCTGGAATAGGTAATTTTGAATAGTCTTGATCTTTTGTTACTTTTGCATCAAGGTAAAAGTAAGTAGAGAAGAAGATAAAAGTAATTGTCTAAACTAAGATTAAACTGATTAAATGATTTACCATGAATGTTAACCCCTAAATCCCCTAAAGGGGACTTAACCATTACAAATAATAACTCCCTTTATGGTAGGGGTAATACATATTTGTTCCCCTTTAGGGGTCAGGGGTAAAAAAAGAAATACTAAAAGTACAAAGCAAAAACTGCTTTGCCCAATCGACATTTTAAAATTACCGTAAAGTGTAAGAGGCTTAAAACCGTAAAGAAAGTTTATACTGTTTGAGCGAAGCGAGTTTATAAACTTTTAGGTTTTCAGACTCTGGAATAGGTAATTTTGAATAGTCTTGATCTTTTGTTACTTTTGCACCAAGGTAAAAGTAAATAGAAAAAATTTAAACTTGTAGAATTTTGAGTTTAATTTTAGAAAAATTCGAACAGTCTTGATCTTTTGTCACTTTTCTATCAAGTGAAAAGTAAGTAAAAGTAAGGTAAACGCTACGAAGTGAAAAGATAGATTTAAAACTAAAAAGAATGTCTGAGGAAAGAATATTGACCATTAAAGAGAATCCAATTAAAGTTATCACTCAAAACCAAACTGATTATATAAGTCTAACTGATATGACAAGTGGTTTTTCAGAGGGTAGTAGTTTAATAGGGAAATGGATAACCAATAAAAATACTTTAGAATATTTAGGGGTTTGGGAAAAGGTTAATAATTTATCTTTTAATTACCCCGAATTCGGTGTAATTGGAAGAGATGCAGGAACAAATAGGTTTATAATGTCTGTAGGACAATGGATTGAAAGAACACAAGCAATAGGAATGATTGTGAAAGCAGGTCGCTACGGAGGAACATATGCACATAAAGATATTGCGTTTCATTTTGCAATGTGGTTAAGTCCTGAATTTCAAATTTACCTTGTAAAAGAATTTCAGCGATTAAAAGATGATGAAAATAGCCGTTTAAAATTAGAATGGAATTTACAAAGGATCTTAGCAAAGGTAAATTATCAAATACATACCGATGCGATAAAAGAAAATTTAATTCCAAAAGAAATAACCAAACAACAGGCAAGTTTTGTTTACGCAAATGAAGCAGATTTATTAAATGTAGCTCTATTTGGAATTACAGCAAAACAATGGAGGGAAAATAATTCAATAGTTAAAGGTAATATAAGAGATTATGCCACGTTGGAACAGCTCGTAGTATTAAGTAATATCGAAAGTCTAAATGCTGTACTAATAAGCCAAGGATTGCAACAAAAAGAAAGACTAATTCAACTAAATAAAATAGCAATAACGCAAATGAAATCCTTACTAGAAAGTAAGGCAATAAAAAAATTAAAATAAAAACACGGTTTCGCCCCAACCGACATTTTGAATTTGTCCACGAATTACTCTAATTGCACAAAAATATACGGCATCGCCCAGACCGACATTTTGAATTTTACGTTAAGAAATTCAATTCAAAATTCGTGAAGCAAGTTTATACTTTTTTATATCTGTCCACAGATTTACACAGATTTTTTACAAATTAAAAGAAGCAAATTAATAATAATAACGGCATTGCCCAAACCGACATTTTAAAATTACCGTAAAGTGTAAGAGACTTAAAATCGTAAAGAAAGTTTATACTGTTTGAGCGAAGCGAGTTTATAAACTTTTAGGTTTTCAGACTCTGGAATAGGTAATTTTGAATAGTCTTGATCTTTTGTTACTTTTGCATCAAGGTAAAAGTAAGTAGAGAAGAAGATAAAAGTAATTGTCTAAACTAAGATTAAACTGATTAAATGATTTACCATGAATGTTAACCCCTAAATCCCCTAAAGGGGACTTAACCATTACAAATAATAACTCCCTTTAGGGTAGGGGTAATACATATTTGTTCCCCTTTAGGGGTCAGGGGTAAAAAGAAAGAGGCAAGAGGAGGAATAGAAATCATAGTAAATCAATAAATCAGACGAATCAGAGTTCAAGACAAAGTAAGTAGAGAAGAAAAATAATAAAAAAACATATGAATGATATAAAAATAGCAGTCATTGGTTTAGGCTACGTTGGCCTACCATTAGCAAGGTTGTTTTCAACCAAGTTTCCAACCATTGGATACGACATTAACCAAGGAAGAGTAAACCGCCTAATGCAAGGCAAGGATGACACCCTTGAAGTGGAAGACGCCCTATTGCAAGAAGCCATCGATAAACATAATTTTGTTTGCACTACCGATTTAGACAAGATAAGAGAATGTAATTTCTATGTCGTAACAGTGCCAACCCCAGTTGATAGACATAATAACCCAGACCTTACACCTCTTTACAAAGCATCCGAAACAGTAGGTAAGGTAATTAGCAAGGGAGATATTGTTGTTTATGAATCTACAGTTTATCCAGGAGTTACAGAAGAAGAATGTTTACCAGTAGTAGAAAGAGTATCTGGATTAAAATACAATAAAGACTTTTTCGCAGGTTATAGCCCAGAAAGAATAAATCCAGGCGACAAAGAACATACAGTAGAAAAGATTAGAAAAGTAACATCTGGTTCAACTCCTGAAATAGCAACTATAGTAGATGATACTTACAATTCAGTTTTAATAAATGGTACCCATAAAGCAAGCTCAATAAGAGTAGCTGAAGCATCCAAGATAATTGAAAACTCTCAAAGAGACGTAAACATTGCTTTTATGAACGAGTTGGCAAAAATCTTCAATGCTATGGGAATTGATACAAATGATGCAATTGAAGCAGCAGGCTCTAAATGGAATTTCATTAAACTTAAACCAGGCTTGGTTGGAGGACACTGCATTTCAGTTGACCCATACTACCTAATCCAAAAAGCTCAGGTTTATGGAGTTTTGCCAAGAATAATGTCAGACGCAAGACGACTAAACGACAATATGGGTGAATATGTAGCTAATAGAGTAATAAAACTAATGAACCTTAAAGGAGTTGTAGTTAAAGATGCCAAAATCCTTATCTTAGGAATTACTTTCAAAGAAAACTGCCCAGACATACGCAACACAAAAGTTGTGGATATAGTTCATACCCTTGAACCATACACCAAAAACATAACAATCTACGACCCATGGGCAAGCCAAAAAGAAGTAAAACATGAGTATAACGTAGAAATAACAAATACTCTACCAAAAGAAAAATATGACACAATTATTCTTGCCGTAGCACATAAAGAATATGAATCTTTAAACCTCAAAGAATATCAAAAACCTTTGTCAGTATTGTACGATGTGAAATCAGTATTACCTAAGGAGATTATTGATGGTAGATTGTAACCAACTCAACAACTCAAAATCATAAATTAAAAATTTAAAGGCGATAAAGCAAAAACATTATTAAGTCATGATTCAAAATACTCAATGCGACAAGGACTTAAAGAAGCTTGTAAATGGTATTGGGAGAATTTGAGATAAATACTTTTCACTAATAAAAGGTGTTGCGGAGAGTAAGAGATTCGAACATCATTATATAAATCATATGGAAGAAGTATCTTTATTGAAATACGAACAAGTTCTTGATGAGATTCAAGATAACGAAAATCATTTATTAATTGGAAATGGTTTTAATTGAGGTCTTGGAGTGAATACAAGCTATGATAATATTTTCGAGGAGATGATGAATAATAATTATGAATTATATAAGGATGCTCAGGCATTAGTTAAAGAAAGTGAAAATGATTTAGAATGTTTTATTGGAAAATTAGTTGAAGATATTAATCCAAATAATAAATTTCTAACTAAGTATGTTCATAATAAAGTTAAGTTAGACTTTATGCAAGCTACGCATGAAATTGTTAAATCTGGACTAAAAAATATTTATGCAGAAAATAATGAAGGGATATATTTTCTCCTTAAAAACTTCAATAATTATTTTACATTAAACTATGATTCTTTTCTATATGTACTTCTCCTTAATTTTAAATCAAATGCTAGTTTAGGAAATAATTCTATTGCATTTCAATTAACATTGAAATTTATTGAAAATGATATGAATGAAAGGCAAAATAATATCTACAAAGAAATAAAAGAAGCCAGAGCAAATGGCAGTCTCAAAATACAAATTGGATATAAAGAAAATTTGATAGAAACTCTACTTAATGATTTACCAAAAACACATTTTGAAAAAGAAATTGGATTCTATTCAAAAGCTAACAAAAAAGGATGGAAAGCAAAGGATATAAAAAAAGTTGTAGATAAAATATTAGATGAAGAGAAAAGAATTGATATTTTAAGAAAGGTAGATGATGGAAGCAGGCAAATGAGTCTTTTTGATAAAGATAATGAATATATATTTGATACAAATAGCACTACACAAAATTTATTCTTTTTACATGGAGCATTTCATATATGTAAAGATGGAAAGCGTATTAAGAAAATAACACAAAAAAATGATAGTGCTTTATATGAGAGGTTAGAAGAAATTCTTAATAGCGAAAAAAAGGAAATTGTTTGTATTTTTCAATCAGAAGACAAAGTAACTGCAATCAATGAAAATCCTTATTTATGCAAATGTCTAAGTAGACTTGGGGAATTATCTGGGAATATGGTAATAATTGGTTCCTCACTTGCTGATAACGATAATCATATATTTGAACAAATCAATAATTCTAAGATAGATACATTATATATATCAACGTTATCTAAATCAAAGGACAGTACTTATGAAATTGCATCGACTAAGTTTCCTTCAAAAACAATTCATTTATTTGATGCAGAATCCATTTCTTATAAATTGCCTGAAAATACTGATAGGTATCCAAAACAAAAAAGGAGAGGAAAGTGAGGGATTCGAACCCTGTTTTTAGCTTTACCAATCACCCAAAATTAAATTGCAAATATAAATAATTTGAAAAAAGATAATTTACTTTAGGGGGGAAATAATATATAAAATCTAAACCACTATCTCCTGAATTTTCTTGTGATTATACAATAGAAAAAGAAATAAATACTTATAAGAGGTTTTTAAATTTATAATTTTGAATTTTTGAATTGATACAATATTAAAATATTCAGTTATGAAAGATCAGAAAGACGAAGAAAATATAGAAAAATTGCTTTCAATGGAAATTGAGCGGAAGATGAGAATGAGTGTTGCTCCTGAGGATGTTATTTCTTTTGATGAATTTGTTTCTTTTGTTTCTCTTAGTGGTGGTATTCCTGAGTGGAAGATTCGTGAGACTTTTAGGGCATTGACGGATGAAATGGCTGTTTTATATAAGGAAGATAAAGAAAAGTTTAAGGAGATTCTGAAAGAATTATGTGAGACGGATAATATTGAAATTGTTGAGGATGACACTTAAAATAGTTTTAAATTGTAATTTTTAAATTGCTATTTGTTCACGTTTTTTCCCCACTTTAGGGGACTGAGGGAAAATTTTAATTAGACTCATCGGCTTGCTGTTTCCTTTGTAAGAGATCAAGACTAAAGACAAAATCTAAATGTTAAAAGTGCAAATTTTTGTTTTTGAGTTATAAGTTTGAGTTTTTGAAACTATACTCAGGCTTTGAGGATGCTTTAGTTGGAAAATATAATGTTAAAAATTAAGAATATATTTCTAATTTGGCAATATGATGAAATATCATCTCGTTAGAGAAGTAGTTCTTTGATTGATGAAGAGTTTGGGCTTAGAGATTACAAGTTGTTTTAAATTTAGACTTAGTTATTTTTTCTTTAGACTTGCTCTTTTTACTTTTTAACTTCTTGTTTATGATCAAAAAGTGCCACTTATGAGGTCAAAAAGTGCCACTTATTAAGTTGAAAAGTGCCACTTATTGAATATAAATACTAAGTTATTTGAAATTTAGACCAAGTTATAATTTAAAATTAGGGCTTTAAAATTCAAAATCATGGCGATTAAGTTTTATAAATATAAAAGGAAGATTACAAAGGATTCAGTCCCTGAGTATAAGTACATGCCAAAGAATCATGTTGAGGCTATAGTTGGATTAGAGGAGTTGGCGGAAATGATTGAAAAGAAAAGTAGTATGAGTAGGGGTGATATAATGGGTGTGTTGGCTGAAGTGGAAACAACTGTTTGTTATATGTTGGAAAATGGTCATCCAGTGAAGTTGGGAATTTTAGGAACCTTTTTCCCTTCCATTGAAACAAAGTCGGTTGATAGTCCTGAAGAGGTTACTGGCAAGTTGATTAAGAGATTTAAAGTAATATTTAAACCATCAAAATATTTAAAGAATAGATTTAAGAATGTAGAGTTTGTGCTTGGGGATAGTGTTGTTAGGAATGCTTATTATAAGAAGGAAAATAAATTATAATAATATGGAATAACAGTTACCAATGTCAATATTGGCAGAAATTTCTTTTATGCAAAAGTTATGCTTTTTAAGAAAAAGAAAAGAAAGATCACTACAGGCGCTTCACCAGGTGAAAAGTTTGTAGCTCAGCTTGACAGAGGTGTTAAAGTAAACACTGAACAGTTAGCTGAAATGATGGTAACTTCCAGCACTGTTACCAAAGGGGACATGTTGAATTCAATTGATTCACTCATTACCCAAATGTATTACGTGTTACAACTTGGCCATTCTGTTAAACTTAGAGGATTTGGAACCTTCTACGTTAAGACTAAGGTAAAGGCAGTGAACACTGCTGACGAAGTAACTGCTGATACTATTGAAAGAATTACCATAGGGTTTATTCCAGATGTTGAAGTTAGAGATCGAATGAAAAAGGTTTCCATCACAGTTGAATCAGAAGAAGGGGATTCACCTACTCCTTAATTCTTTCAAAATTCGGTCATAAAATACAAAAGAGATGATTCTTTTGAGGGTTTTATGGCGAGTTGTTAACCAATAAAAGCAAAGAGAAGCTCTTGGAAAGGGCTTCTCTTTGAGGTTAAATATAAGCATAGATTAATTTTATAATATATGAATATAGCAATAGTAGGAACAGGATATGTTGGATTGGTTTCTGGAACTTGTTTTGCAGAAATGGGAATCAATGTAACATGTGTAGATATTGATGATAATAAGATTACTCAATTAAATAATGGAATAATTCCAATTTATGAGCCTGGTTTGGAAGAAATGGTTAAAAAAAATCAAGCTGCAGGTAGATTAAAATTCACTGCTGATTTAAGTTCTGTTTTGAATGAAGTGGAAGTTGTATTTAGTGCAGTTGGTACTCCACCAGATGAGGATGGAAGTGCTGATTTAACCTATGTTTTAGATGTGGCTAGAACAGTGGGCAAGAATATGAATAAGTATTTGGTTTTTGTAACCAAAAGTACTGTTCCTGTTGGAACTGCAAAAAAGGTTAAGACTGCAATTCAGGAAGAATTGGATAAAAGAGGAGTGAATTTAGAGTTTGATGTTGCAAGTAATCCAGAGTTTTTAAAAGAAGGTGCTGCTGTTCAAGACTTTTTGAGACCTGATAGGGTGGTTGTAGGAGTTGAAAGTGAAAAAGCAAAAGATATAATTGCAAGACTTTATAAACCATTTATGCTTCAAAAGGATTTAATGATTTTTACTGATATTCCTTCTGCTGAAATGATTAAATATGCTGCAAATTCAATGTTAGCAACTCGTATTTCATTTATGAATGATATTGCAAATCTTTGTGAACTTGTAGGAGCTGATGTAAATATGGTTAGAAGAGGTATAGGTTCTGATACAAGAATCGGACCAAAATTTCTTTTTCCAGGATGCGGCTATGGTGGTTCATGTTTCCCTAAGGATGTAAAAGCTTTGATTAAAACAGCTGAGCAAAAAGGTTATGAAATGGAAGTGTTGAAAGCAGTTGAAAGAGTAAATGAAAAACAAAAATCAATTCTTTTTGATAAATTAGTTAAGCATTTCAATGGCGATTTAAAAGGTAAAACAATAACAATTTGGGGACTAAGCTTTAAGCCTGAAACTGATGATATGAGAGAAGCACCTTCATTGGTATTAACTGATTTACTTCTTCAAGCAGGATGTAAAGTAAAAGTATATGATCCAATTTCAATGGAAGAATGCAAAAGAAAAATTGGAGATAAAGTAATTTATTCCAAAGATATGTATGAAGCAACAGTAGATTCAGATGCATTGATGTTAGTTACTGAATGGAAAGAGTTTCGTGTTCCAAGTTGGGATGTTTTAAAGAAATCAATGAATAATTACGTTGTTTTTGATGGAAGGAATATTTATGATTCTAAGGAATTATCAGAAAAAGGATTTTCATATTATAAAATAGGATAATGAAGATTTTAGTTACAGGTAGCGCTGGTTTTATTGGTTATTTTACAGCCAAAGCACTTTTGGAAAGAGGAGATGAAGTTGTTGGTTTAGATAATATTAATAACTATTATGATGTTAATCTTAAATATAGTCGTCTAAAAGAAACAGGAATTAATGAATCTGATATTGAATATGGAAAACTTATAAATAGTAATAAATACCCAAAATACAAATTTATTAAGCTTAATCTTGAAGATAGAGAGGCTGTTCAGAAACTTTTTACTGAAGAGAAGTTTGATAGAGTTTGTCATTTAGCTGCTCAGGCAGGAGTACGTTATTCTATTGAAAATCCATATTCATATATAGATAGTAATATTGTAGGTTTTATAAATATACTGGAGTGTTGCAGGCATAATAATATTCTGCATTTAGTTTATGCAAGCTCAAGCAGTGTATATGGAATGAATAAAAAAGTTCCATTTTCTGAAGATGATAGAGTAGATAATCCAGTTAGTTTATATGCTGCAACCAAAAAAGCAAATGAATTAATGGCACATACCTATAGTCATTTATATAATATTCCAACGACAGGACTTAGATTCTTTACTGTATATGGACCATGGGGGCGTCCAGATATGGCTCCAATTCTTTTTGCAAAAGCAATTACCAAAGGAGAACCAATAAATGTATTTAATAATGGAGATTTAATTAGAGATTTTACATATATTGACGATATTGTAAATGGTGTTATAAAAGTAATTGATAAATCTCCAATCAGTGATAGCCAGGTTCCATATAAATTATATAATATTGGTTGCTCAAATCCTATAAAACTAATGGATTTTATAAATACTTTAGAAAAAGCAATTGGCAAAAAAGCTCATTTGATAATGAAACCAATGCAAAAAGGAGATGTATATCAAACTTATGCAGATACTTTAAGTTTGGAAAAGGATTTTGATTATAAACCTTTGACTAATATTCAAAAAGGAATAAACCAATTTGTTATATGGTATAAAGAATGTAATAGAAAAGTAAAATAAAGATTTCATAATATGGATATTTTAGAATTAATAGGTAGAAACCAAGAATTATTTACTGAAGATATAAGAAACAATGAAAAGGAGTTATATGAAATAGTTCATTCTTCTCGTTTTCTTGTGATTGGAGGTGCTGGTTCTATTGGTCAAGCTGTTACTAAAGAAATCTTTAAAAGAAATCCTAAAAAACTACATGTTGTTGATATAAGTGAAAACAACATGGTAGAATTGGTAAGGGATATAAGAAGTAGTTTTGGATATATTGATGGAGATTTTCAAACCTTTGCTTTAGATATTGGTTCAAATGAATATGATGCATTTTGGAACTCTGATGGAAATTATGATTATGTGTTAAATCTATCAGCACTTAAACATGTAAGAAGTGAAAAAGATCCTTACACTATGATGAGAATGATAGATGTAAATATTTTCAATACAAAAAAAACAATTCTTCAATCTATAGATAAGAAAGTAAAAAAATACTTTTGTGTTTCAACTGATAAAGCGGCTAATCCTGCTAATATGATGGGAGCATCTAAGAGGATAATGGAAATGTATCTAATGCAATTAAGTCAAAAGATTAATATATCTACAGCAAGATTTGCAAATGTTGCATTTTCTGATGGTTCTCTTCTACATGGTTTTAATCAAAGAATTCAAAAACGCCAACCGATTGTAGCACCAAATGATGTAAAACGTTATTTTGTTATTCCAAAAGAATCTGGAGAACTTTGTCTTATGTCAACAATATTTGGTGATAATAGAGATATATTTTTTCCAAAACTAAGTGAAAGCCTACATCTAATAACATTCTCTGATATTGCTATTAGATATTTAAAATCTATAGGATACGAACCATATTTATGTAAAGATGAAGAAGAAGCACGTCAATTAGCAAAAACTTTACCAGAAAAAGGACAATGGCCTTGTTTGTTCTCTTCAAGTGATACAACTGGTGAAAAAGATTTTGAAGAATTCTTTACAGAAAATGAAGTTTTAGATTTCGATAAGTTTAAAAATCTCGGAATAATTAAAAATGACCCCATTTATGATAAAAATCTAATTGACCATTTCACTACTACTATTAATATTTTAAAAGAAAAGGGTAATTGGACAAAAGAAGATTTAGTAAAATTATTCTTTGAAATGATACCAAACTTCGGATATATTGAAAAAGGAAAGTATTTGGATTCAAAAATGTAATAATATGGATGATAAATTTGAAAAGATAGTTTCTTTTATAAGAGAAAAATATAATAAACCTGAAGGTTTTATCGCTTTGCATGAACCTTTATTTATTGGAAATGAAAAGAAATATATTGAAGAGTGTATAGACTCAACTTTTGTATCTAGTGTTGGTAAATTTGTAGATAGATTTGAAGAAGATATTGCAAAATACACTGGAGCAACTAAAGCAGTTGTTTGCGTAAACGGAACAAATGCTTTGCATATGGCAATGATACTTTTAGGAGTTCAACGAGAAGATGAGGTTATTACTCAATCCTTAACTTTTATTGCTACCTGTAATGCTATTAGTTATATAGGAGCTCATCCAGTTTTCCTTGATATAGATAAAGATACTTTAGGATTATCACCAAAATCTTTAATTGAATGGCTAGAAAAGAATTCTATTAAAAACGATGGACAAACATACAATAAGAATACAGGAAGAAGAATTAAGGCTTGTATTCCTATGCATACTTTTGGACATCCTGTTTATATAGATCAAATTGTTGAAATTTGTAAAGAATATAATATTGAATTAATTGAAGATGCTGCTGAAAGTATAGGTTCTTTTTATAAAGGAAAACATACAGGAACATTTGGGAAAATAGGAGTATTGAGTTTTAATGGCAATAAAGTAATTACTACTGGAGGAGGAGGTATGTTACTTTTTAATGATATTGCATTAGCACAAAGAGCTAAACATTTAACAACGCAAGCAAAAGTTCCTCATCAATGGGAGTTTGTTCATGATGAAATTGGTTATAATTATAGAATGCCAAATATTAATGCTGCACTTGGATGTGCTCAATTAGAAAATTTAGATAAATTTATCGATAAAAAAAGAGAATTTGCAAGACAATATAGTATATTCTTCAATGAATTAGGAATTGAATTTTTTAATGAAAATAAAGATTCAAAGTCTAATTATTGGCTTAATGCAATAATTTTAAAAGATAGAAAAGAACGAGATGCTTTTCTTGAATATACAAATTCTAAAGGTATAATGACTAGACCAGTTTGGGAACTTATGAATCGATTACCAATGTTCAAAGATTCAGAATGTGGAGATTTAAGCAATGCAGAATGGATTGCAGATAGATTAGTTAATATTTCAAGTAGTGTAATAATAAATGAATAAGCAACCAATAATTTTAGTTGGAGGAGGTGGACATTGTATATCTTGTATAGATGTTATTGAACAAACAGGTCTATATGAAATAATAGGGATTTTAGATCAACCTTCTAAAGTTGGAGATAAGGTTTTGAATTATTCAATTATTGGAACTGATGATGATATACCATTATTAGCAGAAAAACATCAAAATTTTCTTATAACAATTGGTCAAATTAAAAGTTCAAAATTAAGAGTAAATATATATAATAGAGTAAAAGAATCAAATGGTAAATTACCAGTTATTATTAGTCCAAATGCGTATGTAAGTAAATATGCATTAATTGAAGAAGGAACAATTATTATGCACGATGTATTAGTGAATCCTTCTGCAAAAATAGGAAAAGGATGTATTATTAATTCTAAAGCGTTAATTGAACATGAAGTAATTATTGGAGATTTTTGTCATATTTCTACTTCTACTTCAATTAATGGTCAGGTGATTATTGAAAATAATACATTTATTGGAAGTAATGCAGTTGTTGCAAATAATGTTAGAATTACAAAAGATTCAATTATATCTGCTGGTTCTAATGTTTTAAAAGATATAGATATTCCTGGTGTATATATTGGAAATTCATTAAAAAAATAGTTGAAATGCATACATTGATAATTGCAGAAGCAGGAGTTAATCATAATGGAAGTATTGAACTTGCAAAAAAATTAATAGAAACAGCTGCAAATGCAGGAGTTGATTTTGTAAAATTTCAGACTTTTAAAGCAGATTCGATAGTCAGCAAAACAGCAAAAAGAGCTGAATACCAACAAAAGAATATTAATGATGGAGAAGACACTCAATATTCAATGCTTAAGAAGTTAGAATTAAATGAGAACATGCATTTTGAATTAATTTCACATTGTAAAAAATTTGGAATTAAATTTTTATCTACAGGTTTTGATAATGAAAGTATTGATTTTTTGGATAGTATTGATATACCATTTTTTAAAATTCCTTCAGGAGAAATTACTAATAAACCATATTTAAAACATATAGCATCAAAAAAGAAACCTGTAGTCTTAAGCACTGGTATGGCAACTTTATCAGAGATAAAAGAAGCAATTGATATTATGTTATATGAGGGTATTTCTATTGATGAAATTACAGTTTTACATTGTAATACAGAGTATCCTACACCTATGGAAGATGTTAATCTAAAAGCGATGCTTAATATAGGTAATGAATTAGGTGTTAATATTGGTTATTCAGATCATACAAATGGAATAGAAATACCTATTGCCGCTGTTGCATTAGGAGCAAAAGTTATTGAAAAACATTTTACACTTGATCGTTCATTACCTGGGCCAGATCATAAAGCTTCTTTAGAACCTGATGAGTTAAAAGCAATGGTAAAGGCTATTCGCAATGTAGAAATTGCTATTTCTGGTTCTGGGATAAAAGAGCCAAGCCCGAGTGAAATAAAAAATAAAGTAATTGCTCGTAAAAGTATTGTTGCAAAAAGAAAGATAATAAAAGGAGAATTATTTTCTGAAGAGAATTTATGTATTAAACGTCCTGGTAATGGTATATCACCAATGTTGTGGGATGAAGTTATTGGAAAAAAAGCAAAACAAGATTTTCAAGAAGACGAATTAATAGAGTTATGAAAAGAATAGCAATTGTTACTGGTACTCGTGCTGAATATGGACTTTTATATTGGTTGATAAAAGGAATACAAGAGGATTCAGAATTAGAACTTCAACTTTTAGTTACAGGCATGCATCTATCTCCAGAGTTTGGATTGACTTGGAAACAGATTGAAAAAGACGGTTTTCCAATTACTAAGAAAATTGAAATTCTATTATCTTCCGATACAGCTGTTGGTATTTCAAAATCTAATGCTTTAGCTATAATATCTTTTGCTGAAGCTTTTGAAGAATTGAAACCAGATATTTTAGTTCTTTTAGGTGATCGTACTGAAATTTTTGCGGCGTCTCAAGCAGCATTAATTGCAGGAATTCCAATTGCTCATATTCATGGAGGGGAGTTGACAGAAGGAGCTTATGATGATTCTGTAAGGCATTCAATTACAAAAATGAGTCATATGCATTTTACTTCTACTGAAGAATATAGGAAAAGAGTTATTCAACTTGGAGAACAACCTTATACTGTATTTAATGTAGGAGCAATTGGTTTAGATAATATTAAAAAATTAAAGTTATTATCACGAGATGAATTTGAAATTTCAGTTAATAGAAAATTAAATAAAAGAAATTTATTAATAACTTTTCATCCAGTAACACTTGAAAATAAATCTGCAAAAGAACAATTTCAAAACTTATTAGATGCTTTAGATGAACAAAAAGATACTTTATTAATATTCACAAAACCTAACTCAGATAAAGATGGTCGTATAATAATTCAAATGATTGATGAATATGTTAATAATAATTCTTCAAAAGCAATTGCTTTTACTTCATTAGGACAATTGAGATATCTTTCAGCAATTCCATTTATGGATGCAGTTGTTGGAAATTCTTCAAGTGGAATTATTGAAGTTCCAGCTTTTAATATTCCTACAATTAATATTGGAGACAGGCAAAAAGGAAGAATAAATGGTCCGACTATCATTAATTGCAAAGCTACAAAAGTAGATATTTGTAATGCATTAACTAATGCATATAATTTTGATAAGTTAATAAGTTATGAATCTCCTTATGGAGATGGTAATGTCTCAAATAAAATACTTGCAATATTAAAGAATACCAAACATATTGGCATTAAGAAAAGATTTTATGATATTGTTTTTTAATTTTTAAGATGATTATTTTATATATATAGTATGCAAGATTTTAAAGAGAATATAATTAATAAAGATGCATCAATTATTGAAGCATTAAAAAGACTTAATGATATTAGAGGTTCATTAACTCTTTTTGTTATAGATAATCAAGAAAAATTGGTTGGAACTCTTACTGATGGAGATATAAGAAGAGGTTTTATTAATGGATTAGGTTTGGATTATAGTGTTGAAAAGTTTATGAAGCATAATTTTCATAAAATAGATAATTGTTTTAGTGTTATAGATTATAAAAACATAAAAGCTAAAGGAATAAGTTTATTGCCTGTTTTGGATAAAGAGGGGAAAATAGAAAAGGTTTATGATTTAAATAAACAGAAAAGTATTTTACCATTGGAATGTATGATTATGGCAGGAGGAAGAGGAGAAAGATTACGTCCTCTAACAGATTCTACTCCTAAACCAATGCTTAAATTGGGTAATAAGCCAATAATTGAACATAATATTGATCGTTTAATTTGTTATGGAATTGAGAAGATATACGTTTCTGTCAAATATTTAGGTCAACAAATCGTAGATTATTTAGGAGATGGTTCATCTAAAGGAATAAAAATTGAATATATATGGGAAGAAGAACCATTAGGTACTGCAGGAGCACTTTCATTAGTAGATAATTTTTCAACTAAACACATTTTATTAATGAACAGTGATTTATTTACAGATGTTAATTTTGAGGATATGTATTTGGATTTACTTTCATCAAATTCTTCTATGGTGATAGCATCAATTCCTTATTCAACAAAAATACCTTATGGAATTTTTACAACTGAAGATCAAATAGTAAAAGGGATTAAAGAAAAACCAGTTTATACAAATTATGCTAATGCAGGAATTTATATATTTGAGAAAGAATTAATAAAAAAAATACCAAAAAACACTTTTTACAATATAACTACTTTAGTACAAGAACTTATTAATGAAAATATCTCAATAATTCATTCTCCAATAATTGGTTATTGGATAGATATAGGTCAACATCAGGATTATGCAAATGCACAAGAAATAATAAAACACTTATAGAATGGAAATTAAAGATACATTGTTTATTATCCCAGCAAGAGGAGGTTCTAAAGGGCTACCGAGAAAAAATATTTTGCCCATAAATGGTAAGCCTATGATTTGTTATACAATTGATGCTGCAAGAGGAGTAACAAATGATAAAAATATATGTGTTAGTACTGAAGATCCTGAAATTAAAAAAATTGTTGAAGAATATGGATTAAGTGTCCCTTTTTTACGCCCTAAAGAATTAGCAACAGATACTGCCGGATCTAGAGAAGTCTTGTTACATGCTGTAGACTTCTATAATAAAAAATTCAATAGGCAATTTTTGAAAATTTGTTTACTCCAACCAACTAGTCCTTTAAGAAATACTAAACATATTTTTGAAGCTTTTCAAAATTGGGATGATGATTTAGATATGATAGTTTCAGTTAATGAAAGTAAAGGAAATCCATATTTTAATCTATTTGAAGAAATTGAAAATGGATTTTTAAAAAAATCTAAAGCTGGAAACTTTACTAGGAGACAGGATGCGCCTAAAGTATGGGAATTTAATGGTGCAATTTATATTATAAAGATACAATCCTTGTTAAATAGTCCTATAAGTCAACTTGAAAAAATAAAGAAATACATAATGGATATGGAAAGTTCAATAGATGTAGATAGTTCGATTGATATTATTACTATAAATAATATATTTAGTTTAAATATAAAGTGAGAATTCTGATTTCTGTGAACACAAAATAAAAATCTTTTACTAAATATTGTTTAATTAATGGTTTTGCGGGGATTTATTCGAAAAATAAAATCAAATGCTTTTTATCAAAATATTGCAGTTGTTGCAGGAGGAAATGCATTTGCAAATTTAATAGGAGTAGTTAGTGCTCCAATAATTACAAGACTTTATACACCTCAGGATTATGGTATTTTTGCTGTATTCTCTTCTGTAATTGCAATACTTGGTTCTGTTGCTACTTTACGATATTCGATAGCAATACCTTTACCAAGGAAGACAAAAATATCTAATGATATTATTAAATTGTCATTGATTGTATCATTTTTATTTTCTTTATTTATTACTATAGTCATTTTGACATTTGGTAGATTTATCACAAATAAATTATCTTTAAATAATATTGAGCCTTATTTATTTTTTATTCCAATTACTATATTTGGAAGAGGAATATATAATACGTTAACAAATTGGGCTGTAAGGAAAAAACAATATAAATTAATCACAAGAACAAAAGTATCTCAAGGAATTATATCTGCAGTTACAAAAATTGGACTTGGAATAATAGGTTTAAAACCATTGGGATTGATTTTAGGAGCAATAATTCAAGAATTTGGAGGTAATACAACTTTGTTTAGAAAATTTTTCAAACAAACTCCATTTTTTTTAAAGAAAATTGATTTTAAGGGAATTATTTATGTGGCAAAACGTTACAAAAAATTTCCATTAATACAGACATGGTCTCATTTATTATTAAATTTAGGAAATGAATTACCAGTTTTATTATTAGGAACTGTTTTTGATTATAAGGTTGCAGGTATATATGGATTAGCAAATAAAATTATTAATGTACCAATGTTTTTAATAGGAAGATCTGTTTCTCAAGTATATTTTGGTGAAATATCAAATATAGGAATACAAAATTCACAGAAAATATATAAATTATCAAAGTCTATTTTAAAAAAAATGTTTGTTATTGGATTGATTCCTGTAATGTTAATAATGGCATTTGGTCCATGGTTATTTATGGTTGTTTTTGGTCAAGAATGGCATGAAGTTGGTGTTTATGCAAGGTATTTAACCCTTTATATTCTTACAAGTTTTATAGCAAGCCCTTTTGAAAATGTCTTCAATTTATATGAAAAACAAAACTTACAATTAATATTAAATATCATAAAACTTAGTTCAGTAGTTATTGTTTTTGTAATTAGTTCATATTTAAATTTATCTCCAGTTAATACAATTGGAATTTATAGTATTATTATGACAATATATTATATTGTTTTATCATCAATTTTATTTCGGGTATTAAAGAAAGCATCAAATAATATTTTCAATAAGTTATCATAATAAAGAAATAATATGGCTCGAATAATTTCAACAAATAATTATGAAAAATATAAGAATGCATTTAATTCCAATAAAATTTCAGGATTGAGTGATTGTTCTGAATTTATATATCTTGATACTTTTACTGTAGCATTTAATAAAAGGGTAGTTAAAACAGATAATTTTTTAAAAATTGATGAAAATAATTTCATTGCTTCTTCTGGAACTATTATATATAAACAAGAATTTGGAAAAAATGCATTAAAAAAAATATTTGATGATTTTGATTCAAATCATATTGATGAAGTCAGAAGTAATGGTATGGGTAATTATCTTATAGTAATTCAGAAGAATGACTGCATATATGCTTTTGTTGATAAATATCAAATTTTTAAAACATATTATTTTAATATAAATGATACATGGTTTATATCTAATTCTTTATTTGATATAGGAAAAGCGTTGGATGATATTGAAATTGATGAATTTGCTTTTATGCAAGAAACTATGCAGATAGGCGTTATAGGGAATCAATCAATTTTTAAAAATGTATATCAATTGTTTGGTGATGAATTCATACAAATCAATCATGAAACACAAAAATTTTCTATACATAAAGTTCCATATAAACGTACAAAAAGAAATTTCGAAGATAAAAATATAGATGAAATTGTTGAAGAATTTAAGCTAATCTCTCAAAAATATTTTGGTATGGTTAAAAACATATTTGGAAATGAAATTGGTATACATATGACTGGTGGCTTAGATTCTAGAACTATATTATCCGGGTTCTTATCTGTTAATGCTAAACCAAAATTATTGTATGGTATAGGTGAAAATAATATTACAAATACTAAAGCAGAAGATTTAAATATTATTGAATTAATATCTAATTTATTTAATTTGGAATATAATACTTTGAATTGGGAAAATAATTATTTATATAGTTTTGAAAAATGGAATGTTTTTTTTGCAAAATATGGTTTTAACTATTCAATTTATGGTGTAAATAATAATTTTTTTGAAGAGTATGAAGGGAAATTAGAAGATTATCCTTGTTTTTTTGAATTTGGATATTTTGGTGAGTATTTAAGATTAAGAGATTGGGCGCAGAAACAAAATAAAAATTTTTTTACTATAGATGAATTTGTATCTGATTATCATTTAAAGTCTTTTTTAGAACGTATCTATGTTAATGTCAATGATTTTAAAAAATATTTGATAGATAAATTCAAATCAGAGGCTATAAAATATGAAATACAACTATCAGAAAATATGTTTTCTGTAAATCAATTTGAAGAGCTTCGGTTGTTAAGTAATAAATATGCAGATTCTAGAATCACGAATTTTATTAATGAATTTGCCCCATCTGTAATTATATTATCTACTGAGGAACTATACGAATTTATTTTAGATGTTCCAGCTAAATATAGAAAAGATGCTGTATTTCAACTTAAACTGATAGATTCATTATGTTCAAAGTCTTTAGATATACCCTTTTTTTCACATGCAAAAAAACAATGTTTTGATAAAAAGGAGTATAAAATAAAGCCATTATTAACTAAACCAGAAAAAATAAATGAAATTTTAAAGCATTTTGGAATTTCTGGTCAAATATATTCTTTTTTACGTAAATTATATTTTTATTTTTCTGGTGATGAAAAATTTAAAAAAAGGACAATTGAAGATAAGCAATTAAAAAAACTATTAATTGAAAGCATAAGTATAGATTCTAAATATGTTCCAAATTTTATTTTGGCAGAAAAATTTGATGGAGACATTCGTTTTTTATTAAACTATGCATTATACATTCATGCAATTAGATTAATAAGAGAGAATAATTAATTGTTCGAAATACCAACTTGATTTTTATGTTAAATTACCTAGCAATAATATTTTTTATATCAATTATTCTCCTTATTATTTTTCTTAAAGAAAAATTCATTTATATTATTCCAATTGTTTTAGTTTTATTAGATGTTTTTTTTCTGGAATTTACTTTTAGAGGATATAATTTTTCTGACATAAAAAGTATTATAGTTTTGATTACTCTATTATATTTGCTTTTTCATAATAAAATTAAATACTTCAATAAAAATATTTGGATTATTCTTTTTTTGTTCTATTCTGCATTTAAAATATTTGATTCTCAAAATTATATGCGTTCTGTTTTGAACTTTATAGTTATTAATGGAGGTTTTTTAATGTTTTTTGCTGGTTACACAAATATTAATTCTATATTTAAGCTTCATAAACTGAACAAAAGCTTATGCTTTATATTATTTATTTTTATAATAAATTATGTAGTATCTAATATATTTTTATTAGGTGATGATGCTTATAATATTGGAAATTATGGTGGTAATCTAACTAGAGAAAGATCATTTGTGATTTCTCTTGTTATAATTTTATTGCCCCTTATTTTACGTTTAGAGCCTATTAAAAAGTATAGAATAATTTATTCGATATTTTCTGTGCTTTCTGCTTTAATTATACTTTTTTTATTGAGGAGAAGTGCTATTATGATTATCATAGCTGGATTTATTATTATATATCTTTATCTCAATAAGAATCCTTTTGTTCTAATAATTAAATCTGCAATATTGTTTTTGGGTATTTCATTGTTAATTCTTCTTTCTCCCGGATTGCAAAAATCAATCAATAATTATGTTGGATTATATGAAGTAAGAGGACGAGCATTAGATAGATCTATTGATGATCAAATTGAAAGTGAAGGTCGTAGTATGGAAATTAAAGAGATTTATAAAGAAGCAATATCTTTTAATGATGCTAAATTAAGTTTAATAGGAGAAGGTTATTTTGTCTCTGATGATTCAATTGGTATCTATGGGAATGGAGTTAATTACGGTCAACCAATGCATACAATGTTTGGTCAGATTTTATATTATACAGGTTTTATAGGTTTATTTGTATATGTAATGATGAATGTTAAATTCATTAAACTATTTTTGCAAATCAATAAAACTCAAAATAAAGATAAATTAAATGTATTTTTTAAAGCAATATTATTAAGTCTGATACTGGTATTCATTTTTATGAATTATACTAAAGGATTATTGACTCCTTCGTTTGGAGTAACTATTATGCTGTATATGGGTGCGCTTTTTAGAATATTAACAAATAAAAAACATGAATAAACAAATATTTATTATAATGCCTTCAATCTCCAGAGAGCAAGGTGGAGTATCTTCGATGCTAGATTTGGCTGAATCTTTACATGAGTTAGGATTTAATGTTCATATTGGGTTATCTGGTTCTTCGAGTTTGATGTATAGATTTTTAAAGAATACAAAAACAACTTTACCTTTTCATAAAATACATACAATACCACCAAGGATATCTAAAAAATTGTATAAAGGTGAAAAAATAAAATCTATAAATCAATTGAAGTATAATGCTAATTCAAAGAATAGATGTCTTTTATATGAAATATTTGGTAGAATTATTTCATATCTAGCTATATGTATATCCTCAAGTTTTACCAAGTATAATTTCTATAATACACTTAAATATACTGATATTATTTTTGTAACAGCTCTTTTTTTTAAAGGAGCAAAAGAATCATTGATGAAGTATTCTAATGCAAAAATTTATTTCAATCATGCTGGTTCGGTTAAATCATTTGAGGATTATATTTTAACCGAAGAACATTTACCCATAAATATAAATCCCTTTTTATCAAATTATGTTAATTTTATGAGTCAGTTTGATAAAGTTCTCTTTCAGGCACCAGATCAAGCTATTGAATTTATAAATCAACATTCAATTTTGGAAAAAAAAGCTATAGTTATTAAGCCTACTTGTGTTGAAAATGATGTTATTCGTAGTAAGTTACTTAAAAATCCTTATAAATCTTCGACTATAATTATTGCCAATATTGGTACGCTCATTCCTCGAAAAGCTTCACATTATTCAATTGAAGTTTTTGCTGAAATAATTAAATATTATCCCAATTGTGAACTTCATTTTGTCGGTAGAGCATCTGATTCAATTTATAAAAACTCTTTGGATTTATTAGTTGAAGAATTGGGGCTAAAAACAAAAGTATTCTTTCATGGTCATCGTGATGATTATTTGCGTTTTATGGCACATGCAGATATCATTATCCAAACATCAAAGGCTGAAGGCGTTTCAAGAATTTTGCGAGAAAGTATGCTCTTAGCTAAGCCAATTGTTAGTTTTGGAATTTCAGGGACTTCAAGTATTCTATCAAATTATCAAGAAGCAATATTAATAGAGCCTTACAATCTTTCAGAATTTAGTAAAGCTATTTTAAGCATACTTGATAATACAGAACTAGCATCATTTTTAGGAAGAAATGCTCAAATTAAATATTTTAATGAACATTCAAAGGCTGCATACTATGTTTCATGGGTTAAGTTATTATCTGAAAATTCAATATGAATATAAAAGAATTATTTTGCAAAATTAATAAAATTGAGGAGCAACTTCAACTAGAAAATTTTTGTTTTTATGGCATTGATTTATGGCCACATATACGTGAACAAATAATTCAAAAAACATTATCTCCAAATCCAAATTCTATTCTAAATCAAGGATACGCAAAACGTATTATTAATAAAGCATTTTTTTATCCAATTGCATTGTTAAACTACTTGAAGATAAATTTACTTGATTTTAAGAAAAGAGATAAAATAGAGAAAAGAGAAATTTTGTTTTTTACTACTTCTATAGGGAAGAGAATTAAATACAAAAACAAATGGTATGATAGTTTTATTGATCCTTTAATTGATAAATATCAGAGAAAAGGTAAAACTTACCTAATATTAGAACGTTCTACAAGTTTTACTTTTAAATATCCGAGGTATAGAAAATCGAAAATAATACAACTTAAATTTGTTTCAATATTCATTAATTCACTATTAAAAAATAAATTGTCAACAATTAATGATGATTTTATTATTGAATATACTAAGCTTTATAATTTGCTTATACAAAACCAGCTACCTAATATTTCATTGTCTGATTTGAAAAAAGATGCAAGATATATGTATTGTCTTAGTAGATATTTTCAAAATATTCTTACCAAGGTAACTCCTGAAAAGGTTTATTTAGTGCCATGGTATGGATATACTTGCATGGCATTATGTCATGCTTGTAATGAAAAAAAAATTAATTCTATTGATATACAACATGGTGTTCAAGGAAAGTACCATAGAGCTTATGGATATTGGAATAATATACCTCATGATGGTTTCAATACTCAACCCAAAATATTTTTAACTTGGACAAAAGAAGATAGTGATAATTTAAAGAAATGGACTTATAAAACGAACTTAAAAGTTTATACAATAGGTAATTTAATGGAGGAAAATTTTTTATTAGATACTGAATTTTCTAAATACTTTGATTTAGAATTTAATAGGGCTTATTATAAATTTTTGAATAAGAAATTTATAATTGTTTCATTGCAAATAGGTCATGATCTTCCTGAAATTGTTAATGAATTAATTCATAAAAATGATAATCAATTTTTTTGGCTAATTCGTCATCACCCGAGTACTACAAAAAAAGAGAGATTGGCAATTAATAATAAATTGAAAAATAGTAAACTAATAAATTATGAAATAGATAGTGCAACAAAATTGCCAATTTATTGTTTGTTAAGGAATTCAATATGCCATATTACAAAGTTTTCAAGTACTGTTATAGAAGCAGCAAATTTTCAAGTAAAATCCATAATAATTGATGATTATGGGAAAGAACTATATGATTATTATATTAAAAGTGGTGAAGCAATATATTCAACATCCTCAGTTCAGATATATGACATATTAAAACATATTTAAAAGTTTTGTTTGACATAAGAGTACTTTCTCTTTTAAATAAACTAATCAATCAGGAATCAATAGATATTAATATGAGTAATTTATTTCTTTAAAATGAAAAAGCTATATTTGATTATTTATTATATTTTTATAAAACAACTACCTTCATCGTTTTATCCATTAGGAGGGTGTTTTAATTATATAAGAATAATAATATTAAAAAAAGTAATTAGAGATTTTGGCATTAAAAATAAAATTCAAAAAGGTGTGTATTTTGGAAATGGTCAAGATATCTCTATCGGTAGTAATTGTCAAATAAATGAAAATGTAAAACTTGATAATGTAGTTATCGGTAATTATGTGATGATTGCTCCAGGGGTAACTATTTTAGGTAAAATGCATAATTTTTCATCTATAGAAACTCCAATGATTTTACAAGGGGAAAAAAAAGTTTTACCAACTATTATTGAAGATGATACTTGGATTGGGACAAATGCAATTATAATGCCAGGTATTACTATTTCTAAAGGTTCTATTATCGGAGCAGGAAGTGTTGTTACTAAAAACACTAATCAATTTGGAATTTATGCTGGTGTACCCGCTAAATTAATAAAATATAGAGTATAAAGATTTATAAATAGAGATATGATAAGTCATAATATTTTGTATGTTTTGAATAAATTCATTTGTTTAATCTCTTTTTATGTAAAATATTTGAAAAACAAAAATACAACAACTACATATGAAACTAACAATAATAGCAGGGGCAAGACCAAATTTTATGAAGATTGCTCCAATTATACACTCAATTCAAAAACACAACCAAATTGAAAATTCAATAGAGTATCGTTTAATTCATACAGGTCAACACTATGACAAGAATATGAGTGATACTTTTTTTGAAGAATTGAATATTCCAATGCCAAATGCAAATTTGGGAGTAGGAGGTGGAACACAAGCAGAACAAACAGCTGGAATAATGATTGAGTTTGAAAAGGAACTTATTCAAAACCCAACTGATTTGGTTATTGTTGTGGGTGATGTTACTTCAACAATGGCTTGTTCAATTGTGGCTAAGAAATTAAATACTAAAGTTGCACATATCGAAGCTGGAATTCGTTCTTGGGATTTAACTATGCCAGAGGAAATAAACCGTATGGTTACAGATTCTTTGGCTGATTATTTCTTTACTACAACAGAAATTGCAAATGAAAATCTTAGACATTTTGGAGCAAAGGAAGAACAAATTTACTTTGTTGGAAATGTTATGATAGATACTTTACTTGCAAATATTAATAGATTCTGTAAACCTGATGTTTTTGATAAGCTAAACCTAAAAGAAAAGGAATATATAATGCTTACAATGCATCGACCTGGAAATGTGGATGAGACAGAAAAATTAAAAGCATTAATGAGTGAAATAGTAAATAATGTTCAAGGTTTGCCAATAATTTTTCCAATTCATCCAAGAACAGCAAAGATATTTACAGATTTAGGTATAAAAGCTGATAATTTACATATTGTAGAACCAATGGGATATTTGGAATTTAATTATATGGTAAAACATTCTAAATCTGTAATAACAGATTCTGGTGGTATAACTGAAGAAACAACTGTAATGGGAATCCCATGTATAACTTTAAGAGATAATACTGAAAGACCAGAAACTTGTACAGTTGGAACAAATGAACTAATAGGAACTAATCCAAATGCAATAAAACCAGCTTTAGAAAAACTATTTTCTGGTAATTGGAAAAAAGGAGGAATTCCAGAACTTTGGGATGGGAAAACATCAGATAGGATAATTGAAAAATTGATAGAAATATTATAAGCTATGCTTGAATCAAGAATTATTAATGGAGTAAAAGTAAATGGTTTTAATTCTAAAGAAGATGTTATAAATTTTGCATTTGCTAATAAAGGTATTTTAGTTGCTGTAAATGCTGAGAAAATTATCAATGCTACAGATAAAACACGTCAAATCATTAATAATAATATTTCTTATCCTGATGGGATTGGTGCTGTTATGGCTCTAAAACATAAAGGATATAAACATGCTACCAAGATACCTGGTTGTGAACTTTGGTTAGATATTGTTAAGTCTTCATATAAGGATAAATCTTTTTATTTGATTGGCGGAACAGAAGACACAATTCAAAATACTAAGACACAATTATTAGAAGATTTTGAAGGAATTAATATTATTGGATATAGAAACGGATATATAAAAACTGAAGAAGAAAGATTAAAACTAATTGAAGATATAGAATTAAAAAAACCTGATATAGTTTTTGTTGCTATGGGTTCTCCTAAACAAGAGCTTTTAATGCAAGAAATGTTGGAAAAACATAAGGCAGTTTATCAAGGATTAGGAGGAAGTTTTGATGTTTATATCGGCAAGGTAGAAAGAGCCCCAGAATGGTGGTTGAAAAATAATCTTGAATGGGCATATAGGCTTTTTAAACAACCAACAAGAATAAAAAGACAAATTCCACTTTTGAAATTTCTATTTCTTTTAAAGATTGGGAAGTTGTAAGAGAGGGAAATTAATTAAATATTGAATAATAAATGTTTGATTTTGAAGGATTATTAAAACAAATACAAGAATGGACAAATAAAGTTCCTCTAATCATATTGGGAAGTGGTGCTTCTGTTTCATTTGGTTTACCATCAATGAGGGAGCTTGGTGAGTATATAAAAACGACTTTGTCTTTTGAAAAAGAGGAAGATATTAGTCAATTTGAAAAATTCAAAAGTAATCTTGATAAAAGTAATGATTTAGAAAAAGCTATGTCGGATATATATCTTAATGATAATGTTTTAATAGCTGTAATAAAAGCTACATGGGACTTGATTACAGAAGCCGATTTAAAAGCATACGAACAGTTTGTATTGAATGGAAAAGTAATCCCATTAGTAAAATTAATGAATCATTTGCTTAAAACAACCAATAGGAAACTATCTATAGTTACAACTAATTATGATCGTATAGCTGAATATAGTGCAAGCATATCAGAAGCAATTATTTGTACTGGATTTGCCCAAAATTACATCGGACATTTCTCAGAGAAAATTCACACTAATGCTTTGGATCACATTAAAGGATATAGCGGTCAGGTGAATATTTGGAAAGTTCATGGTTCTTTGGATTGGTTTGAAACTCCAAGTAAAGAAAAAGTTCATTTATCTTTACGTAAAGATATTCCTAAGGATTTTAAACCATTGATTGTGACTCCTGGACTTAGTAAATATGCAGAAACACATAACGAACCATATAGAACAATATTTGCGCAATCAGATATAGAAATTCAAAATGCAAATGGTTTTTTGTGTATTGGATATGGCTTTAACGATGATCATGTACAACCAAAACTTATTCAGCAAATTAAATCCAAACCAATAATTGTAATAACAAAAAAATTAACTCCAAAAACAAAAGAAGCAATAATTGAAGGCGGTTGTAAAAATTATATTTTAATGGAAGAAATCAATGATAAGGATACAAAGATATATTCCTCAAGTCAAGGTGAACATATTTATCAAGAAGTTAGTTATTGGGATTTAGTAGAATATTTAGAACTAATAAAATAAAAATAATATGGCAATATTCAATTTTGAAGACAATTTGTCTATTGGAACTGTTTTTAGTGTTGATACAGCAACTTTAATTATAAAGGTTGAAGAACTTGAAAAGCTAAGAAAATTGCAAGTAAATCATTTAGTTGCAATTGAAAGTTCAAAAGCAGGACAATATTTAATTGGAATAATCAATAGAATAACTCGAAAGGTTTCTGATGAAGAACAGCCTATAGGTGACGATTTAGGATTAAGCAATTTCCTTTTTACTGAAAATATTTTGAAAGTAAATTTGATAGGAACTTTATTGAATAAATTTGGCACAAAAGAAAATGTTTTTAAAAGAACACTTGATACAGTTCCAGAAATCGAAGCTAAATGTTTTCCAATAGATGGTGAGAATATTACTAAGTTTATGCAAACTATTTCTACTAAAGAGAATTATGAAATTCCTCTTTCAATTGGGAAGTATTCTATAGATGAAAATGCAGAAGCTTTTCTGGACGGAGATAAACTTTTTCAAAGACATGCTGTAATTGTTGGTAGTACTGGTTCAGGGAAGTCTTGGTGCGTAGCAAAAATAATTGAACAAATGGCAAAATTGCCAATGGCAAATTCTATATTATTTGATATACACGGAGAATATAGTGGAGATAACTTTAAAGCAAAAGGAATACAACATTTTAGAATTGCTAATCCTTCTGATTTAGGAAAAACAGGAAATCTCGCAAATGGTATTTTGATGTTGCCTTATTGGATGTTAACTTATGAAGAAATGTTAGCAATGTTATTAGATCGAAGTGATAGCAATGCACCTAATCAAGCTATGCTTTTTTCAAAAACAGTATATTCAGAAAAGCAAAAATATCTTAATTATATTAAAGATACTTTATTTAAAGATAGTATTACAATTGATAGTCCAATTCCTTATAGAATTGAAAAGGTTATTGAAGAATTAGAGCAACTTGATGTAGAAATGGTTTCAGGGGCAAGACAAGGAAAAGAAAAACAAGGTGCTTTTTATGGGAAATTGACAAGATTTATTCAAAGATTAGAGGCGAAAAGTCAGGATAAAAGATTAGGCTTTCTATTTCAAATTTCTGAAGATGAGTTGAAAATAGATTGGCTTAATGATTTTTGTAGTGCTTTAATGCAAGGTTCAAATTTGAATGTGAACAAATCAGGAGTAAAAGTTATAGATTTTTCGGAAGTGCCTTCAGATGTTTTACCTTTAGTAATAGGTTTAGTTGCTAGAATAATTTTTACAGTTCAACAATGGACTGCAAAAGCTAAACAACATCCTATTTGTTTACTTTGTGACGAAGCTCATTTATATATTCCAGAAAGAATAAATCAAGATAGTGCATCTGAACTTGGATTGAAAAATTTTGAAAGAATTGCTAAAGAAGGAAGAAAATATGGAGTAAGTTTAACTGTAATAAGTCAAAGACCTTCTGAAGTAAATAGAACAGTTCTAAGTCAATGTAATAATTTTATTGCATTAAGACTTTCAAATGCAGAAGATCAGTCTGTTATAAAACGACTTTTGCCAGATAACCTTATGGGGTTGACAGACGTTCTTCCAATATTAGATATTGGAGAAGCTTTAGTGGTAGGAGATGCTTCATTGTTACCAACAAGAGTATTAATTTCTGAGCCATCAATAAAACCAGATAGTGCTACAATTAAATTTTGGGGTAAATGGAGCGATGAAAATTCGGAACAAGATATTAAAAATGCAGTAATAGGACTTCGTAAACAATCAAAGAATTAATTATATCCAACCTTATAAAGGCGAGCTCGAGTAATGGTATTTTAATAATCGCTCACTATATGTTGATTTTTATGATTATCTTCCTTACTGTTTGGGTAATTTTGTCTCCTAAGAGCGATTTAGTTTATAAAGTTTTTCCTTCTTTGCCACAATTAAACAAAGAGGTTTTTAAAGGGGAATAATTAACTCAGTAACTCTGAGGAGTTGTGTTGTTTGGTTTTTATTCCGCAATATTGATAAGCGTTTTACTTTTGTGGAACGCTTTTTATTTTTTTTGTCCACGAATTGCACGGATTCTTGCTTTTGCAAGCGGCAAGCCGATTATAGCACGGATTTTGTTGCTTTGCTTGTTTCCCCTTTAGGGGTTAGGGGTAATTATAGTGAAAAGATAAAAGTGAAGAGTGACCCTAAGAACGGAGTTCGAGAGCATCGAAGATAATATTTTCTACTTACTTTTCCCTTGATGCAAAAGTAACAAAAGATCAAGACTGTTCAAATTTGGCTATTCCATAAATTTTAAAACTAAAATTTTATAAACTCACTTCGCTCAGACAGTATAAACTTTCTTTACGTTTTAAAACTTCTTCCATTTAACACCAAATTCAAAATGTCAATTTTAAAGATAAAATTTCTTCTTCTTGTTTCCCCTTTAGGGGTTAGGGGTAATTAAAGTGAAAAATTAAAAATTACAATTTTCCAATTAATAAATCCTTTGTGAAGCAACATCAAATTTTGTAAGTATCCCTATATTTGGGACAAAAATCATTACTTGATGCCCTGTAATTGAGACAAAATTCTTGTGATGTTGCCCATATTTTGTTACAAATATGTATATTTGCATTTGGTTTTTTAATGGATTGATTTATGTTTAAGAGAGATATTCTTGATGACTTAAGACTTTGGGCTTCTAAACCTAATAGGAAACCTCTTGTTTTAAGGGGTGCTCGTCAGGTGGGTAAAACTACTGTTGTTAATTATTTTGGAAAGGATTTTGATAATTTTCTTAATGTTAATTTGGAAGATAGGATAGCTTCTGCCATTTTTGAGTCTTCCAATTCTATTAATGACCTAATTATTGATTTGTTTGCTTTTAAGGGTATTCAAAGGAAAAATGGTCGAACATTAATATTTATTGATGAAATTCAAAATTCTCCTAAGGCTGTAGCTCGTTTACGTTATTTTTATGAGGAAATGCCAGAGGTTTTTGTTATTGCTGCTGGTTCTTTGCTGGAGAGTTTGATTGATATTCATATTTCTTTTCCTGTTGGTAGGGTAGAATATATGGCTATTCATCCTTTCTCTTTTCGTGAGTTTATGGTTGCTGAGGGTAATGAAATGTTAAGACAAAGAATTTCAGATTCTCCAACTTCATCAATTGTTTTTCATGATAAATTGATTTCGTCTTTTAATCGCTATGCTTTAATTGGGGGAATGCCTGAAATTGTAAAATCTTATTTTATTAATCAGGATATTGTTTCACTTGCTGATATCTATGAGTCATTATTGCAAGGTTATAGGGATGATGTTGAAAAATATGCTTCAAACAGGACTCAAATGGAGGTTATTAGATATATTTTGACTTCAGGGTGGGCTATGGCTGGTCAATCTATTAAATTTAATGGTTTTGCTGGTTCTGAATATAAATCAAGAGAAATGGGAGAGGCTTTTCGTACTTTAGAAAAGGCTATGCTGTTGGAATTAGTTTATCCTATTACTCAAACTTGTTTGCCTGTTTTACCAGAAAGAAAACGTTCTCCTAAGCTTATTTGGTTAGATTCTGGTTTAGTTAACTATGCTGCAAATATTCAAAAAGAAGTGTTTGGAGCAAAGGATATATTAGATGCTTGGAGAGGACATTTAGCTGAACATATTATTGCTCAAGAGTTATTGACTTTATCTAATAGGGTAAGTAATAAAAGATTCTTTTGGACAAGGGCTAAGGCTAATTCGAGTGCAGAGGTTGATTTTATTTTTAATTTTGATTCTCATATAATTCCTATTGAAGTTAAAACTGGTCATAATTCACATCTGCGTTCATTACATTCTTTTGTTGATAATAGTGAAGATTGTAGGTTGGGTGTTCGTGTTTGGTCTGAGCCATATTCTGTTGATAGGGTTAAAACAATAAGTGGAAAAGAGTTTGAATTATTGAATATTCCTTTTTATTTGTTTGGTTTTTTACCAAAAATATTAGAGATGGAATTTTAAATTGTTCTTGTTTTATTTTTAAATTGTTGTTTGTCTGAATCAGGATTATTCAAGATTAGAGGATTCTTGCAGGGGCAAGCGACTAAAGTCGATTATATAGGATTTTGCCGCTTTGCGTCATTCCCCTTTAGGAGTTAGGGGTGGTATTAATGGTTAACTATGAATGATTAATTCTTTATTCTTCCCCTTTAGGGGTTAGGGGTGAATAAAGTGAAAATATTATAGTGAAAAGATAAGAGTGATAAGTAACCCTAAGAACGGAATTCTTGAGCATCTAAGATAATATTTTTACTTACTTTTCACTTCGTGGCTCTTGACCTTTGGTCTTCGGGTTCCCTTGATGCAAAAGTAACAAAAGATCAAGACTGTTCGAATTTGGCTATTCCATAAATTTTAAAACTAAAAGTTTATAAACTCGCTTCGCTCAGACAGTATAAACTTTCTTTACGTTTTAAAACTTCTTCCATTTAACACCAAATTCAAAATGTCGGTTTTTAAAGATAAAATTTTTTCTGCTTGTTTCCCCTTTAGGAGTTAGGGGTAATATATTTTTAAATTGGGGCTTGTCTACAGGTTTTAATAAAGTGAAATTAGCAAAAAGTTGTATATTTCTATTGTGATAAGTGGAAAAAAGTTGTATTATTCTGATGTAAATACTGGAAATAAGTTGTAAAAGATTTTTAATTTTCTGCTAACATAGGGACAAAATGTCCTCAGGTATCAATGATTGTAGAAAATTATTGCCTCTCAGAATGCATAAACAATTTTATCAATAAAAGAAGATGAAAATAATAAGTGGTTAGGTATAATATAGATTTATGAATTTATTTTGTTTTTATTGTTTGAAGTTACGTGTTTTTCCGTATCTTTGCGGCTAAATTAAAATATTATGAAGAAATATTTGGGTGTACTTCATCAGAAAAAGATATTTACTTTAAATGATGTTGTTGGATTAACTAATAATGTTAACTCAGCAAAGGATTTACTCCAAAATTACAAAAAACAAAATCTGATTATACAAATTAGAAGGAATTTATATAGTGTCTGTGATTTGGCTACTGGAGTTACAGTGGCAAATAAGTTTGAGATTGCTAGTAATATTTCTTCTTCTTCATATATTTCCTATCGTTCTGCATTTGAATATTATGGTATTGCTCACCAAATATATTATGATATTTATATTTCAAGCTGTTCTCGGTTTAATAGTTTTGATTTTGAAAATATTCAATATTTTTACTCTAAGTCTATAATTGATTTAGGCGTGGAAACTCCGAGTATGGATTCTCTTGTAAGGGTTACTAATTTAGAAAGAACTATTGTTGATTGTATTGATCGCATTGATCGTGCTGGAGGGATTGAGGAGTTGGTTCATTGTCTGAATTTGATTGGATATCTTAATGAAAATAAATTGCTTGAGTATTTAGCTGCCTATAATAAATCTATTCTTTATAAGAAAGTAGGTTTTGTACTTGAGCCTTTTAAAGAGAAATTGAAATTAAGTAATGATTTTATTGAGCTTTGTGCACAGAATGGCAAAAAACATATTGGTTATCTTACAGACAAGAATGAATCTAATTTTTTTCATAATTCTTGGAATATCTATGCTCCAAAGAATATTTTATCTTACTTAGAACAAGGTAATAATGAGCTTGTATAGTAAAAAAGATTTAGATGCTATTTCTAAGAACAATGGTTTTATTAGAGATAATTTAGAAAAAGTATATAGGCTTATTGAGGTTCTGAAATATATTAACTTAAATCCTCTTTTGTCTGATGCTTTGGTTTTAAAAGGTGGTACTTCTATTAATTTGATTGTATTTGATATGCCAAGATTATCAGTTGATATTGATTTGGATTTTAATATAGAGACTTCAAAAGAGGAAATGCTCTTATATAGAGAGAAAATAAATGATGATATTAAAGGTTATATGAGATTGCAGGGCTATGTTTTGAATAGTAATTCTAAAAATCCACACTCTTTAGACTCATGGGTTTTTAATTATCAAAACTCCGTAGGTAATAGAGATAATATTAAAATTGAGATTAATTATTCTATGAGGAATCATATTTATCCTCCTGTTGTTTCAAACTCTAATATTAGTTTTCTTCCTTCTTTTAATGTGAAAACTTTATCTTTTTTAGAATTATTTGGAGGAAAGATTAAGGCTTTGATTGAAAGAACAGCACCTCGAGATCTTTATGATGTGAATAATATGATTGTAAATAATGTTTTTTGTGAGGATGATTTAGATTCCTTACGAAAGGTTATAATTTTTTACTTGACAATAGGTGGTAGCGATAAATGTAAAACTCATTATAATTTTAATTCAATTGATAACTTAGGATATAAACAAATTAGAGATAATCTTATACCTATGCTTAGAAAATCAGAGCATTTTGATTTTGAAAGAACAAAAGCAAATGTTAAAGATTTTCTTATTAAGCTTATGAATTTTGACGATAGAGAGATTAGATATATTGAGGAGTTTAATAATAAGCATTATAAACCTGAATTACTTTTTAATGATAGTATAGTATTAGATAGAATTAGGTTGCATCCTATGGCAATTTGGAAAACAAGAGTATAATTATTTTTGTCCACGAATTACACGGATTCTTGCTTTGGCAAGCGGCAAGCCAATAAGCACGAATTTATTTGCCGCTTTGAGTCATTCCCCTTTAGGGGTTAGGGGTTAATAAAGTTAAAAATTAAAAGTAGGGGTTTGTTTGAAATATATTATCTTTGTGAACTGAATTACTAATCAACTAAACTGATAATAAAAAATAAATTATATGAAAAAGGCATTAATTACTGGGATTACTGGTCAGGATGGTAGTTTCTTGGCTGAGTTTCTTTTGGAAAAGGGTTATGAGGTTCATGGTATTTTAAGGAGAAGTTCTTCTTTTAATACTGGAAGAATTGAACATCTTTATCTTGAGGAATGGATTAAGGATATGAGTAAGAACAGGGCTGTTAATCTTCATTATGGGGATATGACTGATTCTTCTTCTTTGATTAGAATTATCCAGACTGTTAAGCCAGATGAGATTTATAATCTTGCAGCTCAAAGCCATGTTAAGGTTTCGTTTGATGTGCCTGAATATACTGCAGAGACTGATGCTGTGGGAACTTTGCGTTTGCTGGAGGCTGTAAGGATTTTGAATATGGAAAAACAATGCAAGATTTACCAAGCTTCTACTTCTGAGCTTTATGGTTTGGTGCAGGAGGTTCCTCAATGTGAAACAACTCCTTTCTATCCTCGTTCTCCTTATGGGGTGGCTAAACTTTATGGTTTCTGGATTACAAAGAACTATCGTGAGAGTTATGGTATGTTTGCTGTAAATGGCATTTTGTTTAATCATGAGAGTGAACGTAGAGGTGAGACTTTTGTAACTCGTAAGATAACTCTTGCTGCTGCACGTATTGCAAAAGGTAAACAGGACAAATTATTCTTGGGTAATCTTTCTGCTCTAAGAGATTGGGGATATGCTAAGGATTATGTGGAATGTATGTGGTTGATTTTGCAACATTCAAAACCAGAGGATTTTGTTATAGCAACTGGTGAATATCATACTGTTCGTGAGTTTTGTACTTTAGCTTTCAAATATGCTGGAATTGAACTGAAATGGGAAGGGGAAGGAGTGAATGAAAAAGGTATTGATGTAAAAACTGGTAAGGTTTTAGTTGAAGTTGATCCAAAATATTTCCGTCCTGCAGAGGTTGAACAATTATTAGGAAACCCAACAAAGGCAAAAACACTTCTAGGCTGGAACCCTCATAAAACTTCATTTGAAGAATTGGTTAGGATAATGGTGGAAAATGATTTAAAAATTGTTTAGTTTTTTAATCAGAATCAGGATTTACAGGATTTTGGGATTTTCTTGATTTCAACAAATTAATCAGAATCAGTATTGATATGATTTTGGGATTTTCTTGATTTTTATGAATCCTATTAATCAAATAATCTTGAAAATCTTGATTCAGACAAAATATTCAGACAAAATAATTTTATTATGAACGATATTGATGAATTGACATATTTGATTAATGGTTGTGCTATGAAGGTTCATAATATTATGGGAAGTGGATTTCAAGAAGTTGTATATCAAAGATGTTTGTCAATTGAGTTAGATAGGGCAGGGATTAAACACAAAAGAGAAGTCGAACAAACTATTTATTATGATGGTATTGAAGTAGGTACTAGAAGAGCTGATTTTGTTATTGATGATAAAATTATTGTTGAATTAAAAGCATTGCCTGAAATTGAAAATCTTCATATAGCTCAAATAAGAAACTACTTAGTAGCTTATAATTTCCCAATTGGTTTATTGATTAATTTCGGAGGAGAAAGTCTCCAATTTAAAAAGATATATAATAGAAAATTTAATCACGAATAATAATCTGAATCTGAATCAGGATTTGCATGATTTATAGAATTGCTTGATTTTAAAATGAAATCCTATTAATCAATTAATCCTGAAAATCCTGATTCAGACAAAAAATCAGTGCTAATTTGTGAAAATCTGTGGACAAAGGAAAAGAAAATCTGTGGATAGAAATAAGAAAATATGGAAAAGAATAGTAAAATATACGTTGCGGGGCATAATGGTTTGGTTGGTTCTGCTATATTGAAGAATTTAAAGGATAAAGGTTATACAAATTTTGTATTAAGGTCATCTCAGGAACTTGACTTAAGAAATCAAGCTGCTACTGAGGAGTTTTTTGAAAAGGAAAGACCTGATTATGTTTTTTTGGCTGCTGCACATGTTGGAGGTATTGTAGCTAATAATATTTACAGGGCTGATTTTATTTTTAATAATCTTCAGATTCAGAATAATGTTATAGGTTCTGCTTATAAATATGGGGTTAAGAAGCTTTTATTTTTGGGCTCTACCTGTATTTATCCTGGTGATTGTCCTCAGCCAATGAAAGAGGATTATCTTCTTACAAGTCCTTTAGAATATACCAATGAACCTTATGCTATTTCCAAGATTGCTGGACTGAAGATGTGTGAGAGTTTCAATATCCAGTATGGAACAAATTACATTGCTGTTATGCCAACCAATCTATATGGTCCTAATGATAATTTTGATCTTGAAAGAAGTCATGTTTTGCCTGCTTTGGTTCGTAAAGCTCATTTAGGTAAATGTCTAATGAATAATGATTGGGAAGGTTTGGTTAAGGATTTAAACAGGTATCCTATTGAAGGGGTTGATGGAAATGCTAATAGAGAGGATATTTTAGACAAGTTAAATAAATATGGTATTTATTCTACTGATAAAGGTGTATCTATTGAGATTTGGGGAACAGGAAAGCCATTAAGAGAGTTTCTTTGGAGTGAGGAAATGGCTGATGCTTGTGTTTTTGTAATGGAAAATGTGAATTATGAAGACCTTAAACCAAAAAACACAAAAGAGATTAGAAATTGCCATATTAATATTGGAACAGGAAAAGAAATTTCAATTAAGGATTTAGCTTACCTAATTGCTCAAAAGATAGGATTTAAAGGTGATATCATTTTTAATGAAGATAAACCTGATGGAACAATGAGAAAACTAACCGACCCATCAAAACTCCATTCCTTAGGCTGGCATCATAAAATTGAAATTGATGAAGGAATTGAGAAAATGTATTCTTGGTACCTTTCTTAATTTTTTTTGTCCACAGATTTACTCGGATTATTTATTCCCTTCTTGCTTCCCCTTTAGGGGATTGAGGGGTATGTTTTTCACTTTTCACTTTTCACTATTAACTTCTAAAATAATGAACATTTTGACAATTGACGTTGAGGAGTGGTTTCAGTTTTTTGAGGATTTGGATAAAGGGGAGAGGTATAAGAATTATGAGGTTAGGATATATGAGAATGTTGATAGGATTTTAGGTTTATTGGAGGAGAATGAGATTAAAGCTACTTTCTTTGTTGTTGGGTGGATTGCTAAACGTTATCCTGATATTGTTAAGAAAATTGCTAAGGATTATGAGATTGGTTCTCACTCTATGAGTCATAAATTAGTTAGTAGTTTAAATAGGAATGAGTTTTATAATGAGGTTAATTCTTCTATTTCTCTAATTGAAGATTTGTCTTCTAAAAAGGTTAGAGCTTTTCGTGCTCCTGGCTTTTCGATAGGAAAGAATAAATTATGGGCTTTTGAGGTTTTGAGTGAGTTGGGTATTGAAATCGATTCTTCTTTCTTGCCTTATAATTTTGGACTTAATGTTTCAAAGACTTCTCCTTGCTTGATTGAATATAATGGAATTAAGATTAAGGAGTTTCCAATTAATTATAAAAAGGTTTTATCTAAAGGAGTTATTTACAGTGGGGGAGGTTATTTCAGGTTCTTTCCTTATAAATTATTAAATTTTTGGATTAAAGATTCTGATTATTTCTTAGCTTATATACACCCAAGAGATTTGGATTCAAAGCAACCACTTATTAAAGAATTATCATTTAATCAAAAATTTCGCTCCTATTATGGATTGAGATTTTCTAATTCAAAATTCAAAAAGCTAATAAAGGATAATAAATTTATAGATATTGATTCTGCAGATATGCAAATTGATTGGGAAAAAGTAGATATTATTAAATTAAATTAGGAAATAATCTTCACTTTTTATGTAATATAATTGATGAAGATTGGCCTATTGATAAAATCTATCTGCTAAAAATAATAGTCATACAAGTCTTATAATTAGTGACTTTAAACGTATAGCGTTCAGAATTAATATTATTTTAAACATTAAAAAGCTTGTTTTTTAAGAAACATATTGTATTTTTGCTCGTATCAAACAAAATGAAGTTTCAAAATTGAATATAAATTAAAAATGAAAGAGATGAAAAAAATTATCATTACAAGTTTATTTATACTTGTGTCAGTATTTAGTTTTGCTCAAGAAGCAGAAAAGCAAGAATTAAAGCCAAACGAGTCATATCTTGTTGGTTCTTTAAAGGACAATTGGTTTTTTTCTGTTGGAGTTGGTGCTCAAACCTATTTAGGTGAAAATTATAGCACTGGTTCATTCTTTGGTCATATTTCTCCTGCATTTGATATTGCAGTTGGAAAATGGTTTACTCCTGTGATGGGAACTAGATTACAATTAACAGGATTTAATGCAAGAGGATACAATTCTCTTCAATCTCCATATGTTTCTGGTAACCCTAATGATGATGGAACTTATGAAATGGGATTTGGTTATTTTAATCTTCATGCTGATTTCTTATTTAATCTTTCTGCTCAACTTGGAAAATATAATGAAAAAAGATGTTATGAATTAATTCCTTTTGCTGGATTTGGTTGGGCTGCAGTATTAGATGATGGTATTGCTGATAACGAATTTGCTTTTAGTGCTGGTTTGATTAATCAATTTAGAGTAAATGACAAATTAGATATCAATCTTGAATTAAAAGGAATGCTTGTTAACCAAAGATTTGATGGCACTGTTGGAGGATTTCCATTAGAAGGAACAATTGGTTTAACAGCTGGTATTTCTTATAAATTTGGAAAAGAAACTGAATTTAAAGCAGGAATCACTCCTGATGTAATAGCTGAAGTTGAAAAGAAAGCTGCTCAAAAAGAAAGTGAACTTCAAAACCAAAATGATGCTTTAAAGAATTCTGCTGCTGAACAACAAAGAAAAGCTAATGATTTAAACAAAGCTTTAGAACAAGAAAAACAAAAGAATGCTCAACTACAAAAAGAAAACAACGATTTAAAGAATAATAAAAATACTTCTTCTACTAATAATAATGCACAACAAGGAGAATGTAAAGTTGGATTAAAAGTATTTTTTGAAATAGGAAAAACAACTTTAAATGATATGAACTCTGCTAATCTTGAATATTTTGCTAATAATATTAAGAATTCAAACAAAAAATATTCTATAAAAGGTTATGCTGATTCAACAACTGGTAAAAAGAAAGTAAACGAAAAATTAGCTAGCAAGAGAGCTCAAAATGTTTATAAACTATTAGTTGAAAAATATGGTATCAACAAAGATTTACTTTCAATAGATTCTCAAGTTGTAGATCCTAATGGAGTAGATGCTAAATTTGTCAGAATGGCAGAAATAAAATAAGATATTTGTTAAAACAAATTGATTCTTAAGGGAGGATGATTGATTTCATTCTCCCTTATTTTTTGTTAAAATTGGGCTGATTAATTTAGAATTTCATAATTCTTTCTTCTTAGCAATACTTATAAAAATAAATTATGTACTTTTGCTCACTAATACCAAATTAGACTTTTCTCTTTTGGTTATTGTTAAACAAATAAAGTTAATAAACTAAATTAATGTTTTATGAGAAGACTTTATATTTTAATTATTCTATTATTTATTTCCTCCGTTAATTCTTTTTCTCAATCAGATTCTCTTTTCAATACTTCAAAATCAATCCTTAATAAAGGTGTTAAACATTTTGGATTTAGAATTGGGCTTTCAAAGAAAGATATTGAAAATGACAGATTCTTAACTATTGTTGATTTGGATGAGGTTAAGAATTTTAGTTATGAGTTGGCTCTTTCAGGCTCTTGGTTTATTGCTGAAAATGTTGCTTGGGGAGCAAAGGTTAATTATGGATTCAGTGATCAGAAATATACAATTTCTTCAAATCTACTTTCTCTTTTGATTGAAGCCCAAACTTACAGTACCAATACTGCAACAACAAATTTTGAAATAGGAACAGGAGTTAAAAACTATGTGCCTTTTGGACCAGGGAATCGCTTTTTTGTTTTCAACGAAACCAATATTTCTTACAACTATATTTCTTCTCTAACAAGAGATGTTTATGATGGAGGTATGGATATTAAGAAATCAATGAAAACAACCCATGAACTAAGTCTTGGTCTTTCTCCTGGAGTTATGTATTTCTTGAAAAAAGGTTTTGCATTTGAATTTGCTTTCAATCCAGTGATGATTTCATATAATAGAACTTTTATTAAGCAAGATGAAATAAAAAATGGAGGAGGCTCCGACTTTGCAATAGATTTTAAATTCAATATATTAAAGATATACTTTGGCTTTGCTTATTATTTTGGAATATAGTTTTGTCTTATCCACAGATTCACACAGATTATTATGATATAGATAAAATCCTATTAATCTCTCAATCCTGAAAATCCTGATTCTGACAAAAGAAATAATCCTATAAATTTGTGCAAATCTGTGGACAAAAAGAAAAATAAAAAAATATGAAAAGAATATTATTATCCCTATTCCTATTATCAACAATCTTTCTTTCATGTGTTGATGAAAAATATTATAAAGAATCTCAAGAGTGCAATATATTGGTTTTTGATATTCAGGGACAAATAAATAACAGAATAATTGAAGGAGGAAAGACTGACACTGGGATAGTTGAAGTAAGCGTTCCAATATCTTTGGATGTAAGTAATTTGACTGTAATGTCAGCAAAGTATTCTTCTCTTGCAAAAGCAGATAAAGATGCTTTGAAAATCAAAAATTTCACAAATGAAGTTTATCTAAAACTTACAGCAGAAGATAATGAGGTTTCAAAGGTTTGGGTTATAAGAGTAAGATATGCTGATGCTCCATTGCAATTAGCCTATTCGGATATGAAAACATGGACAATTGCAAAGGATGAAAATGGAAACGATATTAAAATTGGCTCAACCTATGCCTATTTCCCAGGAGAAACAAATATATTCTCACCTTGGCAACACTCAGCTAAAGCAAACACCCTAACAGGTTTCTTTTCAGTTAATCCAAAGCCAGATGTGGTTTCTTCAGACTATGCATCCATAGAAACAAAACTTTATCCAATTGGAGCAATGATGCATTCCGCAGTTGTTACAGGAGCATTATTTACTGGAAAATTCCTTTTCAACTACTCCCATTTGCCAAACGGCAGCGATCCCAATCCAAGAAAACTTATAAACTTTGGAACAGCCTTCTATAATAAACCTCAAGCAGTTAAATTCAAGGTTAGATATAAGCCAGGAATGGTTATGAAAGATGGAGATGCAAGAGATATTTTGCAAAATGATGCTTTGGGAAGACCTTACAAGGATTCTTGTGAGATATATTTTATGCTTCAAAACAGAAATATGGATAATAGCAAATATTATAGAGTTGCCACTGCATGGCTTAGAACAGGCGACTCAATAGGGAGCTTTGAAAACGAATCAGGCTTTGTGGAAATAACCCTTCCATTTATTTATGGTCAGCCATCAGCTCAAATGCTTACAGAAAAACCATATATGAAAATTGGAGGAGCAAGAGGAGAGTTGGTTTTCTATCGTTTTGTCCAAAATGGAACAAGTTTCGATAAAATTCAAATGAGTGAAGAATACGCACCTCCAACAGCAAACGTTGATAATATAATTGTTGTCTTATCCTCAAGTGCTTATGGCGATATGTTTTGGGGAGCGCCAGGCTCAAGATTAGATATAAAAGACATAGAATTTATATATTGATAACCAAAATAAGGAGCAAAAACCCTTAATTAAATCTACCATAAATTTAATCTAAATTTTCAAGACTCAAAAACCTTGTTTAATAGACATTAAATAAGGATATTACGAACACTAAACAAGGAGTCGATGAAGGTGAAATGCCATTTCGTTGTCGCGAAATGCCATTTCACTTATAACGAAATGCCATTTCATCTTGGCGAAATGCCATTTCGTTTCACTAAAACAAAGATTAATCGTCATAAAAACCTTATTAAAATTCACGCAAACCACATTAAAATTCTCCTTTTTATCTTCCAGTTTTCAAATTATAAGTAATATTTTTACTAGTATTTAAAAAAGTAGTATATTTGTAGAAGTAAAATATTTGCAGCAATTATTTAATCTGTATTACAATAGAAAAACCAGTGAGAATTTATACCAAAAAGAATTTATGAAAAAGATACTTCGTTTTATTACTCTGAAAAAGCTAATATGGTTGTTTTTTAGCTTAATTATTCTAATTCTCGCTTGTTTGTTCCTATCAGACTATATAACTAATAAGTCAACTGATGCTTTTGTATATAAAGATACAAATAGTATTCCTAAGAATAAAGTAGGTTTACTTTTAGGAACTTCAAAATATTTAAGTAATGGACAAGAAAATGAGTATTTTAAGAATAGAATTGATGCAACAATTGAATTATATAAAGCTGGAAAAATTGAATCTGTGGTAATTAGTGGAGATAATAGCAAAAGCACCTATAATGAACCTTTAGATATGAAGAAAGAGTTGATGAAAAAAGGAATACCAGAAGAGAAAATATATTTAGACTATGCTGGTTTCAGAACCTATGATTCAATGGTGAGGATGAATAAAGTATTTGGACAAAGTAGTTTTACTATAATTTCTCAGGAATTCCATAATCGAAGAGCAATTTACATTGCAAGAAAATTGGATTTGGATGTTGTCGGTTATAACGCAAAAGATGTTACAGTATATAATGGATTTAAGATAAAGCTAAGAGAAAAGTTTGCAAGAGTAAAGATGTTTATTGATTTAGCAATTAATAAAGAACCTAAATTCTTAGGTGAACCAATAATAATTAAATAAATGATATATGAATAAACTTTGGAAAAATGTAAAAGAAAGTGATGTCAAGAAAGCAATTAAAAAATTTGACACACAAAAAGAAAAATATCCAGAACCGAAGAATACATTTTTAATTTATAATGAGAAAAGATATCCAGCAAAACATATAAGAGGTATTGCATATAAAATTGCAAATAAAAAAGAAATATTAAAAAGCGAATATAGTGGAGGAAAGGAAACTGCTGATTTTTTTATCAAGCTTGGTTTTGAAATAGAATATAATGATAAAAATACAACATCAAATAAAAAAGATAACTCTAAGTTAGAAAAGAAAACGCCACAAAAAAAATTAAATAAAGTAAGTCAAAAAAATGCACTTCAATTACTTTTACAGCAATGTTTTGGATATATTGAAGTAGAAAAGAAATTTGAATGGCTAAAAACACCAGAGAAAAATAATATACCAAATGAATATAAATCAATAAAATCTTCTCTTGAAAAATACAGAAACTACACTGAATTTTATAAATCAAATTATCAGCTTAGTTGTGATATTGTTGTGGAAAACTTAAAGCTCATTATTGAATACGATGAAAATCAGCATTTTTCTTTTGCAAGAAAAATATCATTAGAGAATTATCCAAAGGATATTAATTTATTTTATTCTAAAGAATCTTGGATTGAATCTTGTAAAATAATAAATGCTAAAGATAACGACCCTAAAGATAGAGATGAAAAAAGAGCTTTTTATGATTCTGTTAGGGATATTGAAGCATATAAACATGGATATAAGCTTTTGAGAATAAAACACGGAGATGTAGATTGGGAAAACCCAGATGCAATTAATATATTGAAAAAAATAATTTCAGCATTAAAAATTAATAACCATAAAATTGCAAGAATAATTGTTTCAGATAAACATTATCCTAAAAATAGAAGTTTATTAAAACTAAATAAATCTATCGAGAAGTTTGTGAAATCAAATTATCTAATAAATCATTTTGAATTTATTGTAACACCAGGAGGTTTTCTTAAATTTGATTTTCCTGAAGAATTACAAATAAAATTAGAGATTCCTAAAGCAGAGAAGAATAATGTAAAAAAACTACAAAGCCAAGCTGAAATAACAATTATTGAATTTTTTAATCAATTACCTGAAGGATTGTATGATAAATTAACTATGATTGCCAATTATATAACAATAGGTATTGATGGATATAATGGAAATGATCAAGAAATTCAATTAGTCACTATATATGATTTTAAAAAGCATAAAGTTATTCGATGGACTGGGAAATTTTATCCAATTGAAAAAGAAAAAAGAAGATTGATAAAAATTAATGATTTAGATACTCACTTTATAAGATTGAATAATCAAAATATTTTAATACTTGGTTGCCATGATTTAAATGTTTTTAGTCCCAGAGGTCAAGCTGTGGCAAATAAAGATGGATGGAGAATAAATATAGCAGAAGACTTTAAACAAAAATGTATAGATTTTAAACCAAGTATAGTATTACAACATCCCCATCATACAGATAGTTCAAAAATATGGAATTTAGCATGGAAACAATTAGAAAAAGTTCTTCCATTTGTAACACATTATGCAAGTGGAATAAGTTATTATAATAAAAAAACAGGTATTCCAAGATCAAGTATTGAAAAAGTCTTAGATAAAACAAAAAAAGGAGATGTAGTTGACTTTAATTATGTGAGTAAATAAAATATTACTATGAGAAAGATAGTTTTAATTTGTTTGTGCCTTATTTTTAGTCTTTCTTCTTTTGCTCAGAAAGATAAAATAACTTTGGTTAAGGATGGAAAGAGTGATTATGTTATTGTTATTCCTAAGTATAAAAGAAATAAATTTGCTGCAAATGTGGAAAAAGTCAAATATGCAACAGATCTCTTACAAAAAGATATTTATAAGGTAACAGGGTGTTTGATTCCAATTGTTGATGATGATTCAAAACCTCGAAAGAAAGAAATTTGTATTGGATATACTTCAAGAGGTGAAAATTTTTATCTTACGCCAGGATTTGTATATACTGGAGGAAGATATAGATATTGGATTGAAAAAGATAAATTATATATTCAAGGTACTAATTTTAATTTTAACAATAATTTTGATATTTATGCTGTTGTTGATTTCTTAGAGAAAGAAGTTGGAATAAGAAAGTTTTCTCCTGATTGTGAAATATACCCTCAAAAGAAAACTCTTATTATTGAGTTAGGTAAAGATTATCCTATTGTTTATATTCCTGAAAATACTTACCGTCAAGTTCGTTCTGTTTTTACTCGTGAGAATAAGGATTTTCGTTATTGGTTAAAGCAACATTTACAAGAGGATATGTTTGCTGAAGGCTTCTTCGTTCATACTTTTGAAAAGTTGGTACCAAGAGCTATATATTTTGAAACTCATCCTGAATATTTTTCTCTTATTAATGGAAAGAGAATGCATGACCAGTTATGCTTAAGCAATGAGGATGTTTTTAAGATTGTTGTTGAAAGGTTGAGGGAGGAAATGAAAAAACAACCTGAGGCTAAGGTTTGGTCTGTCAGTCAAAATGATAATTTCTCCTATTGCTCTTGTCCAGAATGTCAAAAGAAAAATGAAAGAGAAGATTCGCCCTCAGGTGCTTTGATTGAATTTGTAAATAGGGTAGCAAGAGAATTTCCTAATAAAACAATCTCCACCTTAGCATATCAATATTCTCGTAAAGCACCCAAATACATTAAGCCAGAGAAAAATGTTCAAATTATGCTTTGCACAATTGAAGAGGATAGGAATAAAACTATTGAAGAGGCAAGCCAAAATGCTTTGAGAAAGAATCCAAATGCTCAAACTTTTGCAAAGGATATTCAAGCTTGGGGAAAGATAACTAAGAATATATTCCTTTGGGATTATAATGTTGATTTTGCTTATTCTGTTTCTCCATTTCCTAACTTCCATGTTATTAAGCCAAATCTGAAGTTTTTTATGGATAATAACGCTTTTCAGCATTTTCAACAAGCCAATTCAGAACAGGGACATGAGTTTGCAGAACTAAAAACATATTTGATAAGTAAACTGCTTTGGGATATTAATGCCAGCCAAGATTCAATTATTAATGAATTTTTGCAAGGTTATTATGGAAAGGCTTCTGAATTTATAAGACAATATATTGATACTCTACAATACTTTGGACAAAACTCAAAAGTATTCTTAGATATTTATGCTCCACCAACAAATTATTCAAAAACTTTTCTTTCAAAAGATAAGATAGATATTTATTCTTCAATATTTGATAAAGCTGAAGAAGCAGTTAAGGCTGATTCTGTATATCTTTTAAGAGTAAGAACTGCTCGTTTGCCACTATGGTTTGCAATTATGGAAATAGGGAAGGCTGATATGTTTGGAGAAAGAGGATGGTATTCAAAAAATGCTGAAGGGAAATTTATTTTGCGCAAGTATATGAGTCAAATGCTTGAAGATTTTTATTCCACTTGTTTTAATGCTAAGGTAAGAAACCTTAATGAAAACAATCTATTACCAATAGAATACTATAAATCAACTAAACGATTTATTGAAATAAGTGTTGAAAATAATGTTGCTTTTGAAAAGAAAGTTATTTCTTTACCTAATCCAAGTCCTTTATACAGTGAAGGTAATATGTCAACAATAACAAATGGAGTTAGGGGAGATTCGGAATTTAAAATACATTGGTTGGGTTGGCATGGTGTTGATTTTAGTTTGGTTTTGGATTTGGAACAAGTTGTTAGTAACAAAACTATAAAACTTTCTTCTTTATATTCTCCAAAGAGTTGGATTTTGCATCCAAGCAGAGTTGAGTGTTTTGTTTCAAAAGATGGATTGGATTATATTAGTATAGGAAATGTTGAAATTGGGGATATTCAAAAATATGAAGATATAATTAAGGAATATGTTTTTTCTCCAAAAGATATTGATTACAGATACGTAAAGTTTGAAGTAAAAGGAACAAAAACTCTTCCTTCATGGCATCCTTCAGAAGGAGGAACAAGTTGGGTATTCTTGGATGAAATTATTGTTGAGTAGAGTATAATAATACATAGATTAAATTCTTTTTTCCAAATCTTGGTCAAGTATTCTCTATAAAAATCTTATATTTGCAGATTAAAAAATATACACAGACATATGAAAAGCAAGAATATTTGGAAATATGGTTTTAATTGGGGCTCTATAGTTGGGGGAATTTATTTCCTTTACAACTTTTTAGGGTATTTAATGAAAATTGAAAGTAGTATCTTTTGGTCCTTACTTGGCACTTTCATAATA
>ENA-UOOE01000243-UOOE01000243.1-fermentation-metagenome-genome-assembly--contig:-NODE-243-length-58834-cov-122.621719_pt1 | contig 58834 bp, 48 predicted proteins | sample MGYA00245776_ERZ724021 | MGnify/ENA primary metagenome ERZ724021 (study PRJEB28704, sample SAMN03018321) | fermentation metagenome | biome: anthropogenic terrestrial biome; feature: soil... | reverse complement strand
CAATATTATTTTTCCAACACTGATTCTATGACTTGTTATACTTCATTAAGAATATATTTTTTTGAAACTGTTGAACCTATTTTAAAAGCCGTTAAAAACAGTTTTATCTTATTTAGTTTAATATCTAGTCTATTTTCTTTCTTTGCCTCTCTTGAGCTAATAACGAAATCCACTTATCTTATGGGTAGAATTGAAATTACAATAAATGTAACTCTGAGCAAAAAATTACTTGTCAAAAATTAGCCTCTTGAGCGTAGCATAGAGGAGTGAAAAGAACTCTGTGTTCTCAAAACGGAACTCTAAAACGGAACTCTGGGACAGTAATTACTAAGTTTATAAAAAAAGATTCAGGCAGAAGAAAGTGCCACAATGGCTTCTGCCAGGTCTCCATTTGAGTCTTTAAGAGCTGTCCGAGCTTCCTCTTCAGAAACACCGGTTTGCTCCATTACAAGCTTTATATCGTCAGCGGGAATCTCCAGCTCTTTTGGGACTTCCTTTACGTCACCTACGATCTGGTATGTTTCCGAACCCTGGACTTTCATGATAGTAACACTTGCATTCTCTATAATGATATTAGAGTCCGCAGTCTTTATAACTACTTCCTGAACATCCTTAAGCTCTTTAACATCAATTCCCATCTGTTTCATCATCTGCTTCATTTTAGCCGGGTTCATTCCCCGGCCTCCCACACCTCCCATTCCTGGGAACATAGACTTGCTTCTCCTTTATTTTTTGTTTATTTTTTTCAGGTTCGGGTTCAATACCTTCAGCACAATTTTACTTTTCTTAATGGCATCCGCCACAGGTGCCGCATCCACCAGCATTTGGATTGCGGATAAGGAATCCCTTCCCGCTTTCGTCCTCAATAAAGTCAATGCTGCCCTCAGAGAAGCTTCTTTCAATGTCTTTTGCCATAACGAGTTTAATTCCGTTACTTTCCATAGTCACGTCGTCTTCCTTCAGTTCATCGTCAAAGGCTAATCCATACTGAACTCCGCTGCAGGCAACCCCGGCAACAAAAATTCTGAGAGCAAGTTCAGGTTTCTCTTCCTGCTCAATCAATGTTTTCAATTCAGCAGCAGCTCTGTCTGTTACTTCTATCATTTACGCACCTCTTTTTATTTTCCATACTTTTTTGAAATAATTCTACGTTTTATTTCCTATAAGATGCCATCCGTTACAGCTTACAGATAATTTCCAAAGGTTATATACTCTTTCATTGGGCAAATATAACGTTTATCGTAAAATTGCGCTTTTTCCTGAAAAAGATCTTTTTTCACAGGAATCTGGAAGGTAGGGTGGGATTCTTTTTCGAGGGATCCTGTTATTCTGCCAATATCTATAAATATATTTTCTATTTAATATATTTTTCTTCCAATACTTTTTCACGTTTTAAATTCACAGAAATTCGGCATCTTCATCAACAGGCTCCTCAAGAACCTTTGCATTATAAGCGTTGATCTCTAGCGAGTTACGTTTCCCCTTTACTTCCCAGACAGGGATATAAACGAGCTCCATATCGAGCTGTATGTCTTCATGCCTAGGGCTGAGACACCTGTGCTCATATATAACTGCCTGTCCTTCCGTATTGTTAAAATGTATTTCGCGTGTGTTTTCCTCTATAATTAAGTCTAGAAGAATCTTCTCTGCCTGTTTTTTATCCACATTCGGTCTTTTTAACTCATACTGCACGGCTGGGATCCTTGTAGGCGCGCCAAGCCCCTCAATTTCCATCTCTTCTTTTGATTTGTTTAAAGCGTTAAGAAATCCCTTTCCCTTTTCGTCAATACTTAAGACTTTTGACCTGAAGCGTTTTTCAACTTCTACGCTATATCTATATTTCCAGAAAGGTACAAATTTTAAAATTGCATCCTTAGGGTTGCTTATGTATGGTTTCGAAATAATAATCGCCTGATTTTTAGAAATCCTTGGCTCTACAGACTGTATGTTTAGTATCTCGTACGATTTGGTCTCTGGAGCCTCAACCTGCTCCGGTTTACTTAAGCTTTTTCTCTCCTCAAAGCTTCGTGTTGGAGGTTGAGTTTCAAAAGAATCTTTTTCAACCTCTGAGTGTTGGTTCTGAAGAGGCAAGAGTTCTCCGTTAAAGTAGGGTTCTTCTCTGAACTTTTCTTTTAGCCCACAGTTTTCGACAGGTAATTCGGAAGTTGCTTGTCTGTGCTGATCTCGTGTCTCATTCTCTGCTTGAATTTCCGGTTCAGCATACGAGATCTTTAACTTCTTTTCCAGATTTACAAGAATCGCTCTTCCAATTTGAAGAGCCAGCTCGTTCCTGTCCCAAATATAGATCCCAAGTTCAGTTGCATAATTGATTATTTCTTCAGACCCTTTACGGGTCATTACGTAGATTCCTGTACAGTCCCCTATCTTTTCGGAAAAAGCTTTTATTTCCTCATAATCTGGCTGCAGGGCACACCTGATGTAAGCCTGATGCCCGTTTTTCTCCACAAGGATGTCACACTGGCTGGATATTGTGACATTGTATCCAGAGGATTTGAAGATGTCAACAAGGATTTCTAAAAGGTCTTGCTTCATGATTCTCACCTTCTTATATCCTACACAGCTAAAATAGTTTATGTTCACACCTTAAATTAAATAATTTGACATTTTTTTACTATAAGCCGGCTTTTCTCCTTTTTATATTTCCCCAATTCTTTTTTCTAAGGGTACAAATATTTAAGAAATTAAATCCTAACCAGATATTTATGAGTGGTATCAGGTTTGGAGCAGATTCCTTTTCCACATATGAAGAAGGAATAAAGAAAGAGTGGATCGTAGGAAATGGACTCGGGGGATATGCCTCATCTACAGTAATAGGGGCAGGCACAAGAACCTATCATGGACTGCTAGTAGCAGCTCCAGAAAACTCTCCAGGAAGGTTTGTATTGCTTTCCTCTCTTGATGAGGAAATCTCAATTAAAGATGAAGTTTATCGGCTTGCAACCCATAAGTATCCTGGTACTGTTTTTCCTTCAGGCTTCAATTACCTCTCCAAATTCGTCCTTGCTCCTTTTCCTCTCTGGGTTTATCGCCCTGGCGATTTTACCATAAAGAAAAAGGTCTTCATGATTCACAACAGCAACACAACCTGCATTCTCTATGACATCAGATCCAGAAGAGAAGGAGCTATGCTAAGAATTTTCCCATTGGTAAATTCCAGAAATTTCCATTACACCGTTCGCTCAGGAGAGCTTTCCTTCACTCAGAAAGCTAATCCTGCTGGAGTAAAACTTGAAAGCTCAAATGGTTTTACTTTTTCACTCTCATCCAATCTCCAGTACCATTCTGACCCCAAATGGTACTATAACTTTGAGTATGATATTGAGAGACAGAGGGGGCTCAACTTCCAGGAAGATAATTTCAACCCAGGTTATTTCGAAAGCAAACTCAAGCTGGGAACCTCACATTTCTTTATTGTTTCTTCAACCGAAGATGTTTCTTCTCTGAATCTCGAGCAAGTTAAGGAATTTTATACAAGGGAAGTCTATCGACAAAATCTCCTTGCCTTTAATTCAAGGCTTACCGAGCCCTTTGCTCTTAAGCTTCTCAGGGCAGCGGACCCTTTTATAGTAAAAAATCCTTCTTCGGGTGAAAACACGGTGATTGCAGGATATCACTGGTTTTCAGACTGGGGGAGGGACACCATGATCTCTATGCCTGGCCTGCTTTTAATCCCCCGGCGCTTTGAAGAGGCAAGATATATTCTCAAAAACTTTTCCAGGCATTGTAAGAGAGGTCTGATTCCTAATGCTTTCCTGTCGCTTGGAGGAGAACCAATTTATAACACTGTGGATGCTTCTCTCTGGTTTATTCACACTGTAGGCCGATATTTCGCATATACTAAGGACTTCCTTTTCCTTTCGGATGTCTGGGATACAATGGATAGTATCATAGATAATTACCGTAAGGGTACGGACTTTGGAATCGGTATGGATTCCGATTATCTTATCAGGCAGGGACCTCAGTTAACCTGGATGGATGCGAAAATTGGGGAGCAGGCGGTAACCCCAAGAGCAGGTAAAGCCTGCGAAATCAATGCCCTCTGGTACAATGCTCTGAAAACGGCTTCTAATCTTGGTAGTCTCTTAGGGAAAAACATTTCCTCATATGAAACTCTTGCAGCCGGAGTAGCTTCTAATTTTGAGAATGTTTTCTGGAACCCGGAGACTAATTGTCTCTTTGACCTTGTATCTCAGGACGAAGCAGGAAATCAGGTTAAAGATCCGGCAATCCGCCCTAATCAGATCTTTTCAGTGGCTCTACCTTATACCATGCTCTCTTCTGATAAAGAAAAAGCGATTGTAGACCGAGTTGAAAAAGACCTTTTGACACCATTTGGGCTTAGAAGCCTCTCGACTGATCATCCTTTATATAAGGGACATTATTGTGGAGACGCAGTAACAAGAGATGCGGCTTATCATAATGGGACCGCCTGGCCCTGGCTCCTTGGCGCTTACGTGAAAGCTTATCGGAAGGTTCACAACTATTCTAAAGAAAGTCTTGAAGATATGCGGGCTCTCCTTCAGGGTTTTGATGTGCACCTTGAAACAGCAGGTTTAGGTACTATTTCCGAAGTATTTGATGGCGACTATCCTTACTCTCCAGGTGGCTGCATTGCTCAGGCTTGGAGCGTTGCGGAAATTCTCAGGGCATACGTTGAGGATGTACTTGGAATAAAGCCTTGAAAAAGTACCAGGCTTACTGTTGTCTCTTCAGCAGCTTTTAAATCTAATTCCCTCCCTTTTTTATACTAGTTTTGCAATCTATCTCCCATGATTGATTTTGATACCTTAAAATCCGAGAAAGGTCTAATCCTTGCTGTCGTTCAGGACCAGCTTAGCAGGGAGGTGCTGATGTGTGCTTATATGAATCGAGAAGCTCTTGAGAAGACTGTAGAGACAGGAATTGCACACTTCTGGAGTCGAAGCAGACGACAATTATGGAAAAAAGGAGAAACCTCAGGACATATACAAAAAGTAAAAGATATCAGGGTTGACTGTGATATGGATTCTCTTCTCCTGCTGGTAGAACAGGTTGGTGGAGCCTGTCATATGGGGTACAGGTCCTGTTTTTATAGAAATCTTGATGGAGAGATTGTGGGAGAGAAAGTCTTCGAGCCGGATAATGTATATTAATCTAAAAATTTGGTAAATTTTTATTCATTTCTTTTTTCCTTTTGTATTCTTTATATCTTTATACTATTATGAATAGGACTTACGCAGTTAAATTGAAAAAAGATGGTGAAAAGATGGTATGGAACGTTATGTTTCCTTTAAAATATTTGCTACAGACCTATCTACGCTTCATTTTAGCTCTCTTCCTACGTAAGTCCTATCAGTAAAGACTCTTTAGTTAATTTTAAGAGTCTCGCTGCTTCTAATCAAATGTGGAATTTACAAATGGGTCGTTATTGGTATGGACTTATGACTAATTTGATCGTTGGCTGAATTTGTCAACATTAACAATCCCAACAGTCGTTGAACCAACCGTTGTCACAATATCTCTCGCCGCGTTCTGTGAAACAGCCACCGACGTTAAATAACTTTATTTTGAAATTGTCACGGAAGTCGCCCTTCCAACCGCCACCGAACCATTTATTTTCTGCAAAGCCTAAAACTTTGTTTTCCACTTTCTCTTTAACTACTTCTTTAACTACTACTTTTTCTTTAGCTACCTTCTTAACTACTTTCTCTTTAGCTACCTTCTTAACTACTTTCTCTTTAGCTACCTTTTCTTTAACGCACTTTTCTTTAGCTACTTTTTCTTTAGCGATCTTTTCATGAGGAGTGCTTTTACATTTTTCGTTGCTAGTCTTTGAGTACCACGCACTTGCTGATGCAGCTGTCAAAGATATTACAAGAAAGACAGCCAACAAAACAATAACAGTCTTTTTTATTTTGCTAAACCTTTTCTCTCCCATCTATTGCCTCCATCATTCTGGTTAATTAGATACAATTTCACTTTATTCGGCTTTTCAATCTCATATCATTAGACAAATATACTTACTCTCTGAATAAATGATCTAAGTATATTTTAAGAAGACAAATTAAATAGTATATTCCATTTATTCCTTATTTGCCGATAAAAAAGATTCTCCATTGTATCACTAGTGTATTATTATTCCAGAAATATAATAATTAGAGAAATATAAATTAGAAACCAATATTAATTAAAATTAGATCTTTTATGTCCAAAACTGTGATTAATATTTATTTAGTTACTATATTTTAGAATAAATCCTGATAAAAAAATCACGTTTCTATTATTATCAAAAATTTGTGTATTTAATTAATCATCTTTATTTTTATTAGTCAAAATTTAGCTTTCCCAAATCTTTATTCTTACTCTGCACCACTTTCTGGTTTCTTTCTTATAAAATAAATTGCCAGAAGTTTTATTATATACTTTCTAACTCTATATTTCCTTATATGGCTGATGAGAAGCGGATATGGAGAATTGTTCCGGATACAAGCGTGATTATTGACGGGAGACTTTCATCCCGAATTAAAAGTGGTGAGTTCGGGAGCGTTGAGGTTATCATTCCCGAAGCTGTAGTCTCGGAACTTGAGGCTCAGGCAAATAAGGGCAGAGAAATAGGTTTCAAAGGGCTTGAAGAACTTTCAGAACTTCGCAAGCTGGCAGACAGGGGAGAGATTCAACTTAAATTCAGCGGGGTTCAACCCACTCTTGAGGAGATAAAGCTCTCAAAAGAAGGTAGAGTGGATGCTCTTATCCGAAGTACTGCTATTGAGGTCGGAGGGTTGTTTTTGAGCGAAGACAGGGTACAGTCTCTTATAGCTAAAGCAAAGGGACTTAATGTTGAGTATATACATCCCAAAACCCTGGATCCCTCAGAGTTTACGTCTCTCAAAGTAGAGCATTTTTTCACTGATGATACTATGTCTGTACATCTCAAAAACGGAGTTTCTCCTATGGCCAAGAAGGGGCCTGTAGGGGATATACATTACGTAAGGATTCGTGATGAACCTGTTACTTCGTTGGAACTTTCCAGTATCTCGAAAGAACTTATTGAAAGGGCGAGACTGGACCCGGAATCTTTTATCGAGATGTCTTCAAGTGGAGCTACTGTCCTGCAAATCCGAAATATGCGAATTGCAATTGCTCACCCTCCCTTTTCCGATGATATGGAAATTACGGTTGTGAGGCCAACAGTTATTGTGGATCTTGAGCATTACCGGCTAAGTGATAAGCTCAAAGAACGGATTGTAAGTCAGCGTGGTATTCTTATTGCCGGTCCTCCAGGAGCCGGAAAGTCTACTTTTGCCGCCGGAGTTGCCCGATACCTGAATGACCAAGGGCAGGTGGTAAAAACTATGGAATCCCCAAGAGACCTCCAGGTGCCTCCTGAAATTACCCAGTATTCACCTCTGAATGGCAGGATGGAAAATACGGCGGATCTTTTGCTACTGGTCAGGCCTGATTATACGATATATGATGAGGTTCGGAAAACAAGCGATTTCTTAATTTTCGCGGATATGCGGCTTGCAGGCGTGGGAATGATTGGGGTAGTACATGCAACCAGGGCAGTGGATGCAATTCAACGCCTGATAGGAAGGGTTGAATTAGGTGTGATCCCTCAGGTAGTGGATACCGTTATTTTTATTGATAAAGGAGAAGTGGCAAAGGTTCTGGTACTTGAATTTACGGTTAAGGTTCCGCATGGAATGACCGAACAGGACCTTGCAAGGCCGGTAATTGTTATTTCAGACTTTGAGACCCGAAGAGTCGAATATGAGATCTATACCTATGGGGAACAGGTTGTTGTTATGCCAGTTGGGCCTTCTACCGAACTCAGGAAACCTGCCTGGAAGCTTGCGGAGGAGGAGATCGGAAATGTTATTGGCAGGTATGCCTCCGGTCCTGTTGAAGTAAAAGTGACTTCAGATGACAGCGCAATCGTAAAGGTCCGGGAAGATGAGGTGCGGAAAGTTATTGGCAAAGGAGGAAACGTCATTGACCGCATTGAAGATATCCTTGGGTTGCACATCGATGTAAGAGAACTGGAGGTTGGAGCTCCAAAAGCTGAAGAAAAAGGCAGGCGGAAATACGGAGCTGAAAGCAGAGCTCCCAAAGAGAAAAGAAGAACATCTAGCTTTGAGGAAGTGCCTGCTGTTTCTTCCGTTCATCCTTTTATCGAAAGAGATAAGAAGCATCTTATTCTTGGGGCTCCGGAGCTTGCAGGAAAGGATGTGGAAATATATATTGAAGACCAGTACCTTTTCAGTGCAACCGTAAGCCGGCATGGAGACGTTAAACTCAGGGCAAACTCAGACCTTGCATCCGATATTCTGGAAGCCCAGGATAAGGGAGAAACGATCGAGATCAGACTAATCTGACCTCTCCCAATTACCTTTTTTCGAGCTATTCTCTCTCTTTCCCACTATTTCTTAGTTTTTCTCCCCTTATTTTTCTATTTTACTGTTATTCATTCTTTATTTATTAATTCCTTTTTCCTCTCTCTCCTTCTTCTTCTCTTCCTTTTAGTATTCTGTTTTTCCTGTCCTTCTTCTCTTTTGTTCTTCTTTTTTGCTGCTTGCTTCATTCTATTAATTTAACAATCTCTAAACCTCAAAAATCTTATATAGTGTTTGACATAATTCTGTATTATTAAATTTCAGGGGTTGTGGTCAGATTGAGTAAATTACATCACGCAGAGCCAAAAGTCAGGGAGAATTTACAGTGTAGAATTGAGGTTTTTGACCAAAATTAATTTCAAATCCTTATGTTTGTGTATCTAGAAATGTGGAAATATGCTTAAAACCTTAATCTTTCTATTTTCTCTCTGCTATCTAAAACTATAATCTAGGAATGCGTTTTTCACTCATAATTGATGTTTACAAAATATGGGGGAGTTTAAAAGATGAATGATGACCTAGCTGGGATAATAGAATCATGCCCTTTACAACAACAGATTCTTTGTTTCATCGAAAGTGTAGGATTTGCAACAAGTACTGACTTATCTAAAACATTTGGGAAGGGAGAATATACTTTATCTGACCCTGAGCAACGAAATGTTTTACATGCTTTTGGACTTTCGGAATCAGTATGCATAGCATTAAATGCATTAATTGAAATGAGAGAACTTATTCCAGTGCCTTGCATGAGTATTCTTTTCGAACACTTCTCAGGTAATATTCCAGATTTGCCACTCTCTTGGGATCTTTCTGAAAGTGATACTCAAACTAAGTGTTGGCTTCCTGTGATCTTTGTAACTGTTGGCGAGTTCAAGAAGTTTGCAGATAAAGTATTTTCAGATAAAACTGAAGCTGAAGCTATAATCACTGAAATAACATCGGAACAACAAAACTGCAACATTAACAAAGCTTATAGTGAATGCATATTGAAAGTGCATTCTTCTGATATCGTCGTTTTGCAAGTCCCTTACGAACACTTTGATGAAGCAAGTAATAGATTAAAATTAGGAGGGGTGAACTACAGTATACATAAAGGCTGTGTACGTTTTGGTAAAAGAGAATTGTTTGTTGTGAAGAATACCGATGTGCCAATAATAGCCAAGTTGTTTATATCGGGGCGTTTAAACGAAAATTGTATGTATGCATAATTGATGACTGTCTTAAAATTCAATCAATTTATACAATTTTAGAGCTTACACACTTATGATTCAAAATTAAGTACAATAAACTCATAATTTTCTAAAACTCAAATTTTCTCTATAATGGTTAGTATACTCGATTTTGAATCATAAGTGCGTAAGTCCTAATTTTTGCATGATTGGAGAAAAAGGAAAACCAGAAAATAATAAAAAGTCTCTAATTTCGGGAGTAAAATATTGTGGCAAAAGCAGCAGCTAAAACAGGAGTAAGTCCAACAGTGCTAATCGCTATTGAGCAATATTTTCCAGAAAAGCAACGCATTATAGAGGATAACTTGGCATATCGTGTATTGCCATTCAGCGCAAGAGTGTTAGTATGATTGATGCGACCCAACTGGGTCAGAAGCTGTCTGATCCATGTGACCGAGAAAGATTTTCCCGGCATCTGGGATGGCTTGGCGTGTAAAAAGCGGTATATAGACGATAAACTAACGAGAAACTAATTAGACGAGAAACTAATCTATTCGAGCAATCAGATTGGAGCGGTAGTGAAGCTGGGTGCAGGATTTGATACCCGAGCATATCGTTTACCTGCTCTATATGACATACCTGTTTGGGAGGTCAATCAACTTGAAAACATCAAAGCCAAGCAGGGCCGACTTTGTAAGGTGCTTGGAAAAATTCCTTCACATATCAAACTTGTTGCAATAAACCTCGACCTCGAAGATCCTGGTACCATACTGGAATCACACGGTTATTCTACGAAACAAGCGGACCTTTTTCATATTTGAAGCTGTCACTCAATATCTGACAGAAAAAGGCATCAGGTCAACCTTTGATTTTCTGGCTAAGGCTGCACGGGGCAGCCGCCTTGTTTTTACGTATATTTGCAAGGACTTTCTTGATGGTCGATTCATGCATGGTTGGGAGAATTTCTACAAAAAGTACGTGGTAAAAAATAAAATCTGACTTTTCGAGATGGGGCCAGACGCATGGCCAAACTTTCTAAAAGAGTATGGTTGGCAGGCAATCGAGGACGTGGGTTACGACGAAATGGCCGAGAGATATATCAAACATACTGGTCGGATACTTGCCTCGACACCGATAGAGCGAATGGTCTACGCGGAAAATTGTAATAACTTTTTAAGACAATGCCGATTTTTATGATAAACGACATAATCTATGTTTTGTTGTTTCAATCATTACAACCTGATTTTTTTCCATATTTTATCCCTTTTAAATTTGTTAAATTATTCATGCTAAAGTTTCTTATATCTTTATGTTTATTTTTTCTCTTTTATTTTTAATCAAGCATTGTTTTATATAAATCAACTTTTTGATATCCTCATTGAAAACTATATATTTATATAGTTCTTTTACCCATAATTTTCTTATTATTGTAGAATAACCTTAACAATCAGAAACGAGGGGAAACAGTTTTTTGACTCAGGAATGCTCTGATGACTCAGACGAATCGGATCGTAACCGTAGTTTCTTGTGTTTTTTAGGACTGCATGAATGGAAACGAAAAAGCGGGGCATTGTGCTTTTTGCCAACAGTGCTCGAAAAACGCTATGAATGCATACATTGTGGCAAATACAAGGTGATTTTTGAAAGGGAGAAAAGCTCTTGCAGCCTTCCTGCTGGCAGGTCTTGACCGTAAAAGATTTACAATCTCCTTTATTTTTCGTCTTATTTTTCTTTCTTTTAATTATTTCCCTGCTATCTTTTTTCTTGCTCGTAAAGTTAATCTATCTTAACTTTGTTTGTTAAAGCTATGAAAAGAATTGTGATTCTCGATTACGGGCTTGGAAATCTCCGCAGTGTTCAAAAAGGGCTCGAACACGTCGGATCAAGTCCCGTAATCTCCGGGGATCCTGAGGAGATTCTTGCCGCAGACGGTTTAATTCTCCCTGGTGTCGGCGCTTTTGTGGATGCGATGAAGTGTCTTGACCCCATCAAAGGGATTATAGAAGAATATGTACGGTCAGGCAAGCCGATGCTCGGGATATGTCTCGGGCAGCAAGTTCTAATGAGTTCTTCGGAGGAAGGAAAGCTTACTGGCGGGCTTGACCTAATTTCCGGCAAGGTACTGCGCTTTCCAAAATCCGATTTAAAGGTACCTCACATTGGTTGGAACAATATTAAAATCAAGCAGGATCACCCCCTGTTTGAAGGGATTCCTGACAACTCTTTCGTATATTTCGTGCATTCCTACTACGTGGACACATCTTCTGAAAATACCCTTGCAGCTTGCAATTACGGGCTGGATTTTTCAGCTTCGGTTGTAAACTCTAAAGGCAATGTTATGGGCACCCAGTTCCATCCTGAGAAGAGTGGAGCTATTGGGTTGAAAATCCTGAAAAACTTCGTAGATATGTGCTAAAAGGAATTCTTTTGGGAATTTGCCCTCGTGCTCGAAATTTGTTTTTTCATTTTCTTTTGGTTGCTGAATTCTGATTCCTACTTATCTTATACTGAAGCATCTGAAATTAACAGACTACTTGAAATTAATAAACGATACCTGAATGCCAAATTATCCTGCCCTATACCTTTCAGGGCAGAAATATCTGCAAGAGATGGTGACTATGGATATAGAAGGCTACGCAAAACGGGCTCTCAGGGAGGACCCTTCAAACGAAGCAGGGCTTGAGGAAAAGCTAGCTTCAAGAATTCTTGAAATTAAGCATATAAGCTTGGAAAGAGCTCATGAGATAGCGGCTGCGGTCGTTTGTGAGGCAAAAGCAACAATTGATGTGGAAGGAGACGTGTTAAGTCCAACTTTCTCAGGAGTTTCTATGGGAGAATTCGGGGTAGGTTCCAGAGGTACAGGGGATTTCTACGTTCACTCCAAGCTTGGAGAAGTTATAGGTAAGACTGGTGCAGTTGTGGACAGCTCCCAGCTTGACGACTCCGGAGTTGTCAAAATTGGGGAAGATTACCTTGTAGTTACTATTGATGGGATTCACTCTCGCCTTAGCGACTTTCCTTTTCTCTCGGGCTTTCACGTAGCCCGGGCAGCTCTGCGTGATATATACGCTATGGGAGCTCGACCCCTCGCAATGCTCTCCGATATTCATGTAGCTGACGACGGAGATGTAGCAAAGATCTTCGACCATATTGCAGGAATAACCACGGTCTCGGAACTTACCGGGATACCTCTTATTACTGGAAGCACGCTTCGAATCGGCGGGGATATGGTTATAGGTGAACGCATGACAGGTGGAGTTGGGGCTGTAGGTATAACCTCTTTGCTTACCTCGCGCAACCGCACCAAAGCAGGAGACCTTATTCTTATGACTGAAGGTGCAGGCGGGGGCACGATTTCTACAACTGCGCTTTATTACGGGATGCATGAGGTTGTAGAGGAAACCATTAATATCCGTTTCCTGGAAGCCTGTGAGGCTCTGTTGCAGTCCGGGCTGCATGAAAAGGTTCATTCGATGACAGATGTTACTAATGGCGGAATCCGGGGTGATGCCAAGGAAATTTCAAAGACCGCACGTGTAAAACTGGTCTTTGAAGAGGAAAAGATAAGGGCTCTTGTGAACCCAAAGGTACTTTCAATGCTTGAGCATCTAAAAATCGACTATCTGGGAGTCTCTCTCGATGCCCTGCTTATAATTGTCCCCCCTATATATGCTAACGAGATCCTCGATAATATCAGGGCTGCAGGTATTAAGATTGACATTATAGGGCGTGTTGAGGAAGGAAATGGAGCTGAAATCTTCTTAAATGGAGAATGTAGGGACTTCACACCAAGATTTAGGGAGTCCGCCTACACACCAGTGAAAAAAGTACATGGGGAAGAAAATCCCAGGGACTTTGAAGAAATGAAAGCAGCAATTGATAAGGCTGCGCATGAAGCTATCGAAAAGAAACAAAAAGTCCTTGAAAAAATAAGAAGTAGATAAAGCTTTTTAAAAAAAGCCTTTTCAAAAAAGGCTTTAGCGAAAACTGCTTAAATTACCTAGTTCAGGTTAAGCTAAAGCCTTTTAAAAAATACTTTAGCGAAAAATTGCTTAATTCAGGGCTTAACCATGAATTATTAACTTCGTAATTAAAGTAAAGTCAAAAAGTAATTAAACTGGAGAAGAAGGAATAATTACACTTTTCTTTTTACTAAGAGTACTTCCCTTACTTTTCCAGTGATTTCTACTTCTACCTTCGGTTCAATTTTCTCTTCTGATTTGGCTTTCCAGTATTCGCCTTTATAACGAACAAAACCTGTTTTTCCAGGTCCGAGAGGATCTATGGTTTGCGCAGTATCTCCTATAAACTCTCCAATGACCGGTTTTTTCTTTCTTATCTCGTTTACTTTGTATATTGCAAAAACCAGAAACAGCCCAAAAACAATCGTTGGAGCAACAACTGTCAAGGTAAGAAGTCTCCTGAACTCGGGGGTGTAAATATTTTCGCTTCCCATGGGTACAAGAAGTATACTTCCTATTATGAGACTGATGAGTCCCGCAAGCCCGAATATTCCAAAACCAGGTACTTTGATTTCAATAATAAGAAGTCCTATTCCTAAAAGAATAAGAAAAATTGCCCCGATATTGATATCAAAGCCTGTACCTATCAATCCCAGTGCAATTGAGATGATTCCAAAAACCTCTGCTCCAGCTCCTGGACTTGCGATTCCAAAAATTAGACCATAAATCCCTAGGGTCAAAAGAAGGGAGGAAATTATCGGATTTGAAATAAGCCTTAAAAGGGATAGAGAAAGAGGAGGTTCATAGTTTTCGATCTCTGCATTTTCGGTTTGCAGGATTCTTCTTTTTACTTGTTGCCCGTCAATCTGTACTAATAGGTCTGGAATAGAAGGAGCTACATATTCTATTACGCCGGCCTTCAGGGCTTCCTGCGCGTCAAGATTTTTGTTTTTAGTTATTACTTCTTCTGCAAAGGTCTCGTTTCTCCCATGTTTACTGGCTGTTGCAACCGAAAATTTGACAAGAGCGTTTATTATTTTCTCGTCTTTAATGGGTTTTGTCCCTTCAGCCGACATCTGAACAGGCTGAGCTGATCCGATGACCGTAAAGGGCGCCATTGCAGCAATATCTGTTCCCATAAGGATAAGAGTGCCGGCTGACCAGGCTTTTCCGCTCTCAGGCACATACCCAATAACAGGCACGCTCGCATTCTCAATTGAACTTATGATTTTTTGGGTTTCATCCAGTCCTCCCCCTGGGGTATTCAAACTGATTACTAAAGCCTCAAAATTTTCGTTTTCAGCTCTTTCTATTGCATCCGCTATAATGTCATCCGAAGCTGGTGTAATAGCCTCAGATATCTCAAGCACAAGCACTTTCTGTTGAGGCCCGGCATCCACAGACGGTATATAAGCGGCTGTGAGGATGAAACACAGGAAGAAGATAAGGAGAAAATGGTGAATCCCTTTTACAGGCATTTTTATCAGTCCTTTCTTACTTATCCATCTCCTTCAGTTCTTTTTTGCATTATCATCCTTTTCTTCAGTTTTTTCCTTCATTGCTCTTTTCTGTCGGCAATAGCCTTAGATAAAGCCGCTATATTTCCGGTTTCAAGAGACTGGGACTGTGTTACTACTATGAGATTCTTTTCCCTGGCAATCTCGGCTAAAGTTTGTAGTTCTCTCAATTTAATCGCTGAGAGTGTTCCCTCATAAAAGGTTGCAGCTTCTTTCATTTTCTGTGCAGCCTGAGACTCTCCTTCCGCAAGGATAATCCTGGCACGCTTTTCCCTTTCGGCTTCAGCCTGTTTTGCAATTGCTCTTTTCATTGTTTCTGGCAGGGCAACATCCCTGATTGTAACGCCTGTAACTTTGATCCCCCACGGATCAGTATATGCGTCCAGAAGCTCTTGAATTTGTTTGTTGATATGTTCTCTTTCCGAAAGCAGTTCGTCAAGCTCCATCTGGCCCATTACGTCTCTCAGGGTAGTCTGTGAAAGGGTAGAAGTTGCAAACATATAATTTTCAACCTGAGTTATGGCAGCTCCAGGTTCCACGACTTTATAATAAACAACTGCATCCACTTCAACCGTGACATTATCCCTGGTGATTACGGCTTGCTTGGGCACATCGATGGCAACAACTCTCAGATCGATTTTTATAGCTTTATCAACAATCGGTATGATCAGGAAAACCCCTGGCCCTTTTACACCACTTAGGCGGCCCAGCCTAAAAATGACTACTCTTTCATATTCGTTAACTACTTTTATTGATTGTGAGAGTATTAATATTAAAACTAACAATACAGGAAGATATATTTGACTTGCAAAAATACTCATAATTGTTATGCCCTCTCATTCCATTAATGTTTAAATCATATCTAATAATAATTAAGTATTCTTTGTTAGGATTATTGATAATAAAAGTTTCTATAGAGTAAGTATTCATCATTCAAAAACTTTGCACCCTGAATTCTCAAAATAACTGAAAAACTATATTATACTATATTATCTATTCTTAATTTCTTCTCTAGATTTTCTATTGACTTCAATTTTTCAGATTTTGAGCGAGATCGGAGAAGGAAATGCGAGATCGGAGAAGGAAATAAGTGTTAGAAATGCAGATACCTGATTGTACAAAATTATGAAGTGGCTGCTTGAGAGACTCATTCTGAGAAATAGTTATCTCTGAAAATACTTATATTTGAAACATAGAAAATATAAAACAGGGAAAAGTGAGTTGACAGGGAAGAGAGCAGAATGGAATTAGTTTTCGGTCTGGGTAGGGCTGTATAGTTAGATCAACGTACTTAAAAGCTGACAATAAAAACGAGAAACACTGTCCAGGTTCAGGAACATGTTCTGGGCCGCAACAGTAGTTCAAGAAAACGCGGGTTCGGAAGAACCATTGGTGTTGGTATTATATGAGTAAGGAATGTCCAGACTGCCACGGACGTGGCTATGAAGTTGTTTCAACTGAAATCTGCCCTCAATGTAAGGGCAAAGGTAAATCAAAATCAATTGATTTCATGAAAATGTCAGAAAAAAATCTTGACAGTTTTCTAAAAAATGGTACTGCATGTGATAAGTGTAAAGGCACTGGAAGTATCGACATAACTACCCCCTGCAAAACCTGCGAAGGACTGGGAAAGATATACACATGCAAGGCTTGTGGAGCGCGTATTGAGAACCCTCAGGATCCTGATGAAGAACTATGTGATTCCTGTGTCCGTTCTCAGTATGTTTATGCCCTTGATGAATCCTGCGACCTTAAGGACGTGGAGGCAGGAAAGCTTTACCATGGGATAGTGAGCAGTAAAGCTTCTTTTGGGGTCTTTGTGGATCTTAACTCTCACGTAAGAGGGCTTATGCACTCTAGCAATGTCGGGGTTCCTCCTGAAGTCGGGGAAGCCGTAATTGTTCTGGTAAAAAGCGTCAAGGCAGGAGGAAAGCTGGATCTGATCCCGAAAACCCTTAAAAAATACGAAACTATCGAGCTTGAAAAAGAACTTCCACTCAAGAACTCAGCTGAAATTGACTCCAGTATGAAGGGCAGGCTACTAAGAATCGAAGGGGAAGTAATTCAGGTAAAACAGACTAGCGGGCCCACGATTTTTACCATCGGCGATGAGGGAGGTTTTGTGCCCTGTGCAGCTTTTGAGAGTGCTGGGAAAAGATCCTATCCACACATTGATGTAGGAATGATAGTTTCCATTACTGGAGAAGTGACTCTGCGAGATGACCAGATTCAGATCGAGGTCATGAGTATGAAAAAGCTGACAGGTGAGAAGGAAGCAGTTGTCAAGGGCAGAGTTGAAAGTGTAATTAACGAAAAAGCAGCTCCTGCGGATATTCCTTTCCTTGTCAAAAGCGAGATTATGGAGAAACTTAAACCTAAGATGCTCCATGTAGCCAGAGAGATAAAAAAAGCTATTCTCCATTCAACCCCAATTATTCTCAGGCATCATGCTGATGCGGATGGAATTACCTCGGCAATTGCACTTGAGAGAGCGATCCTACCCCTTATTACAGAAATAGGGGGAGCAGATGCGGAATATTACTTCTACAAACGCGCTCCTTCTAAAGCTCCTTTTTATGAGCTTGCTGACGTTACGAGAGATATTTCGTTTGCGCTTGAAGATCTTTCCAGGCATGGGCAGAAAATGCCGCTTGTGATTCTTGTTGACAATGGATCTACCGAAGAAGATGTTCCTTCAATGCGGCAAGCCAGTGTTTATGGAATCGATATGCTTGTAATTGACCATCACCATCCCGATGAGATCGTTGATCAATATCTTATAGGGCACGTAAATCCTGCGCATGTGGGAGGGGATTTCGGGGTTACTGCCGGAATGCTCTGCGCTGAAGTTGCTCGTATGATCAATCCCGACATTAGCGATACAATAAAGCATCTTCCAGCGGTTTCGGCAGTTGGAGACCGTTCAGAGGCTCCGGAAGCTGAAAGGTACATAGCTCTTGCCTCGGATTGTTATACCCTTGAAGAATTGAAAGAAATGGCTCTGGCTCTGGACTATGAACAGTTCTGGTTGAAATTTAGTAGTGGAAAGGGCCTTATCGATGACATTCTGGATCTTGGGGATCACGAGACTCATAAAAACTTGGTTTCCCTGCTCTGCGAACAAGCAAATTCCATGATACAGGAACAGCTTGAGACCTGCCTCTTTAATGTCAAGTCTCAAAAACTGGCAAATGGGGCTATTATGAATGTGATAGACGTTGAAAACTACGCCCAGAAATTCACCTTCCCGCCACCAGGAAAGACCTCCGGAGAAGTTCATGACGTGCTTACTAAAAAGTATCTGGATAATCCCGTGGTAACCATCGGATATGGTCCTGACTTTGCAGTTATCCGCTCCAAGGGCGTGCTTATGAATATTCCGAAAATCGTTCGGGAACTCCGGGAAGAAATGAAAGGTGCCGGCGTCAGCGGAGGAGGACATCTTGTTGTGGGCAGTATCAAGTTTGTAGAAGGAATGAGGACTGAGGTGCTATCAAGGCTTGCCGAGAAGATTGCATCCGCAGACGTCGAGTATTAAAGGGCTTTAATAGCCTCTTTCCTTCCTTTGCTTCTATTCTGGATAAAAAAATACTATTCTTAATTAGTTTATTTTAAGAAATTCTATTTTTACAAAAGCTCTGTTTTTTCAGATTTTTCCTTCAAAAAAGACTATCAAGCTTATTTTTATTCTAAAATTATGCAGATGATTTTAGTTATTAAAAATTTTAAAGATAGCTGCAGATTTTGGGAAATTTTTAGCTAGTAAACGAAAACGAGAAGAGAACTTCTTATTTATTTTGCTTGAAATCTCTAGACTATTTATTTTTAAAATTTGTGGTTCTAAGTAGTAAATTAAGTTATTGAAAAATATGTGCATAAGACTTTCCCTACACTTCTCTCAAATTTATACCAGCTTTTTCTCAATCCTAGTAAGTTGATCTTGTAGTCCTGCATCAGTTAGGGGTAAATAGTTAACTCATATAAAAGAAAGAAAATTAAGTTAAAAAGCTTGCCTTTCCTATTTATTTCACCAGGAAAGGCTTTCTGCGCAAAAAAGTTTTAACAATTTGTCCTTACTTTGCCTTTTAGTCCAAGCGTACAATCCTTACAAGAGACTGGATCGGGACATTAGCAATCATGTCTGCGCCTTTTTTGTCTACAAGAACCACTACGGCTCTAGGTTTCGCGCCCATTTCCCTAAGTTGCTCTATAACTTCCATCGTTGTAGAGCCTGTAGTAATGACGTCATCCACGATCACGCAGTTCTTGCCGGCAACGCTTCCGAAATTCCTGCTTATTGTTCCTTTCTGGCCTGGCTGAACCACGTCTTGTCCTTTACGGGAATGATAGAGGGCAAAGTCAGCTCCTAGCTCATTTGCCATCATGCTTGCTAGAGGAATTCCACTGGCAGCGACACCGACAACTACGTCGACTTCGGCGTTTGTTTTTTCCAGAGTCTCAAGCACCATGTCGCAGAGCGCAAGCGAGATGTAGTGGAGCCGCGTAGCACTTTTTCCTATACTGCTCCAGTTCACGGAAATATCCTTCGGAGCGGGGACTGCTACTTCTTTTTTTGAACGGGTTAAAAGCCAGGTAACCGTTTCCCTTGAAACGTTGAGTTCGTCAGCAATCTGGCCGGTTACAAGCCCGTTGCTTTGCAGTTCCACAGCTTTCTGGATTAAGTCTTCTATATTCTTCATGCCTCCATTCCCACCTGAGTTTTTTTATCTGGCTGTATTTTTCGACACATTTTACAACTTACTTATAATCTGCCTGGAATACTGCCTGGAAAACTATATTCAAATGTATATTCTCTCAATTAAAGACACTATTACATTATCAAGCATTATATCTTTTTCTTCAGCTCAAGAGTAACTCTTCTCTTTTCTACTTTTTTTTCTTTTTTTCTTAAGGGGTGAACCGCATATAGGGCAAACATCCCCCTTGTCAAAAGTTTTTTTGCAGCCAATACACTGTTTTTGCCAGATAATAATATCCTTTATTTTTTTCTGGGCAATGGGTTTTACCTGAATCCCAAGTTGTACGGCAACGTTTTGGACTGCATAATCATCCGTAAGCAATATGCCTTTGTCCCTGTATTCAAGAGCTTTTGCAAGGATTTCAAGGTCAGTTTTTGAGAGTTCCTCGGAGTCCCGGGTGTGCTCAGCCATTTCCCTAACTTCTTTTACCATTTTGGGATCTGGCCATTCCACACGTAACCCTCCTTCTTTTGCAAGATCAAAACGAAGTGCGGAGTCCCTACTTTTCAATTCTTCTGCAACCGAAGGGACGGTAATTATCAGGGAACTGTCCAGGTCACAGTTTCCCATTATAAAAACCGCTGAGTCTGCTATGTAATAGGTCATTTTTCTTCTCTTTTCTCTTTTAGTATATAATTGATTCCCGCCCCGAGTCCCGTCTCGGGAGGACGGGGTCCGTTTCGCTCACTTCGTTCGCTCAAGCGGACTAATTTACATAAAGATGCAATTCACTCAAAAAGGTTGACTCACGGGCAAAGGAAATTGTTTTTAAATTTGCTGAAGAAGGTTAGTTTGGATAAGCTCTTTTGGCTTTCGCTCGGTTAATGAATTAATTTATACAGTTAAATCTTTCCCGCATGTTCATTTTCTCTTGTAGGTACTGAATCAATGGTGAAACTTAAGTTAAAGCGGGTGCCCGTGTAAGAATTTGAATGATATGTTCTGTGCTTTTGGAGGAATTAATAACAAAATTGAGTCAAAAGAATGAGTTAAATATGTCTATTTAAGGGGTATTGAGATTTCTTAATGTGCATATCATAAGCTCTTGCCCTTTCATGGAATTTCTTATTTGGAGATTTCTTGAAAGGGCTTGAGCACGAATAAATTTTTTATTTGAAAGGCAGATACTCTTTCTGGGGTTTACTTAGCGCAAATTTCCTTGAGGCCAGCGGCTACATCGGCAAGAAGTTCGATAGGAATCCCCATAATCATTTCTTCATCTGCAATCTTGGTGTATGTCCTGCTGCCGCTGCAGCCGACTGTAACTCCGACTTTGCCTTCTTTATACGCCTGTACAACCCCGTCCGAGCACAAGCTCTGCTTTCCTGCAAAACTTGCTTCGACTCTGCCTCCCGTTTTATACATTAAGGCCTGTGTAAGTAACATAACCTGTTTGGGGGTGCAGATAACCACAACAACATCCGGAGTAAACGTAGCTTTTTCCAGGGGAGAATACAGGATAGCTTCTGTTGAATTCGCGGGAAGCTTGGGGACCCTTTCAAGAGTACGCCTTGCAGCCCCCTGCGTGCTGAACTGTTTGAGTTTATTAAAATAAAATTCTCCACTTGCAACTTTTGGAGGCATTTCGCCAAGGCCCATCGCGCCAGCTCCACCTTTACACATTTGATCTTCTCCCAGAGTATAGAACTCTTCTCCTGTTCTTCTCACTCTGTCAACCAGCTGGCAATGTCTCATAGTCTCATCTACTTTCTTAACTCCCTCCGGAACTTCTCCTCCCTTTGGGATCAGTTTTACTGCAACAGGGGAAGTCTTGAGTTTCAGGCAGTCTACAAGTTCTTGTCCGTACTTGTTTATCTCTTTTACATCCATGTTTTCAACTCGGGTTTTGAGATTATTGTTAGTTCTGAAAATAATGTTTTAGTAGTTCTCAAGTATTTTATAAGCGATTTGTCTAGTGTCTATTTATAAGTAAATTTATATATGATCAGGTTTTTATCAAACTTTTTCCTAAAAAAGTTTGAGACTTGTCTTGTCCACTTTTGGGCAAATTATACATGACAAGATTCGATATAAGCATTCCCGAGTTTATATGTATGCAGGCAATTTCCCACAGTACTACCATTTTCTGCTGGTTTCCTTCCGTACTGTCCATCTTTCCAAAGGAAATAAAGGGGTTGTTTGGGGAGTTGTTTGAAATTTAGAAAATTCACTCCAACTTATCAAAGATAATCTCCATCTTTCCCATTCCTCGAGCAAGATTCTTTGAAATCATGCCGTTTTCGAGCCAGCAAGCATTCATTACTGCTGCCGGAACAAGACAAGTAGGTGTAAGGGGCGCTTCAGTCATTTTTTGGTCAAGTACGCTTTCGGGGCCTCCCATAAGATCTTTCATTTCCACATCAAAATGTGTGCCCCACTTACTGAGCTTTTCGCATGTGGTCTTAATATGTATGTGAGTTGTCTTCCCTTCTTTTGTGGCAATTATTTTTGTTGTATGTCCACATATTGTATTCAATGAAATCTCTGTAGCCATTATTTTTCTCCCCTGGGTACTACATTTAAGATCCTGTAATCTATATTTACAACTCTCTAATTTTACAACTCTCTAATCTTATCTCCTTTTACAGGCGCAGGCATGATGCAAGATCAAGTTTTTTCTGAATGCCTGATCGCAAAGTTCTTATACGATTCTATTTGTATTGAATAGTCCATAGCAAATATGCTAGTTAAGCACTCCTGCTAATATAATTAATATATAATCAGAGCAATTAAGCAATAGGTATGCCTATGCCCTGACACGATCACCATATCAGGATCATCAGGATTATAGTATCTATAATCAGAAGTACAGAATTATAATAGGAATATAAATAATCATTAAAGAAGCATTGATTCTAATTTCAATACACGATGAGGTTTTAATATGAGATGGCAAGGTAGCTCCAAAAGAAAAGTGACCGGTGGGAAAGTTATTGCTGCCCGCGGGAAGCGCAAGTTTGAAATGGGCCGCGAATCTGCGGAAACCCGTATCAGTGATATAAAGAGGAAAAATGTTCACACAATGGGAGGCAACAGGAAGGTAAGACTTCTTCAGTGCAATATTGCAAATGTAACTAATCCCAAAGATGGAAAGACAACTTCTGCCCCCATTGAGAGAGTTCTCGACAACACTGCAAACAAGCACTATATCAGGCGTAACATTCTTACAAAAGGCTCCGTAATAAGGACCCCTCTTGGGACTGCTAGAGTTACGAGCAGACCGGGGCAGGATGGAGTCGTAAATGCTGTATTAATTGAATAAATTATATATAATATACCCCGGAAACGGGATTCTTTGTCAAATTCCCTTACCTTTGTGCCGGTGACCAATATGGATGAAAAGATTCGACATATACTGGAAATTCTTGAAACTGATGCACGAACGAGTCCAGAGGAAATCGCATCCCTTACAGATATGTCTGCACAGGAGGTTTCCCAGGCAATTGTAAAACTTGAAGAGACGGGCGTAATCCGGCACTACAAAACCATAGTTGATTGGGACTTAGTTGGGGAGAACTATGTTTATGCCGTTATTGAGCTGAAGGTTACTCTTGAACGCAATCAGGGCTATCAGGCAATTGCAGAAAGAATCTATAAGTTCCCAGAAGTCAGGTCAGTCAGGCTCTTATCAGGGAATTATGACATATCCCTTACTGTCCGGGGGAAATCAATGAAGGACGTGGCATTTTTCGTAGCAGAGAAAATTGCAACTCTTGATCAGGTACAGAGCACATCAACCCACTTCGTACTGAAAACCTATAAAGAAGACGGGGTCATCCTCCGTGAACCTGAAACAATTGAGAGGCTACCAGTATCATTTTAATACGAGCCAGTTCAAATTCTGATCTCCCTATTCAATTTTACATTTTATATAATTTATATGGTTTTTACAGGGTGTTTTGCTTGAGACCTTCATGCAATCCTTCTAAGTTTGTTGCCGACGCTGTGAAAGAAATTCCCCCTTCAGGAATACGCCGTTTTTTTGATCTGGTTTCCGGGCTTGAGGATGTAATCTCCCTTGGTGTGGGAGAGCCTGACTTTATTACTCCGTGGCACATCCGTGAGATGTGTATTCATTCTCTGGAAAAAGGGCAAACTTCATATACCTCAAACTACGGGCTTCCGGAACTAAGAGACGAACTTACCAGAACCTATTACAGACGTTACGGTCTGGACTATGATCCTTCATCCGAGATACTCATCACAACAGGTGTGAGTGAAGCTCTGGATATAGCAGTAAGGACCGTGGTTAATCCTGGTGATGAGGTTATTATCGTCCAGCCCTCTTACGTGGCATATATGCCTTCGGTTGTTCTTGCAGGAGGCAAGCCAGTTATCGTTTCCACCCACAGGGACGATGAATTTAGCCTGACTGCAGAAGCTCTCAAACCTGCAATCACTGACAAGACGAAAGCAATAATTCTCAACTTCCCTAACAACCCTACGGGAGCGATCATGGAACAGGAAGACCTCGAGGGTATTGCCGACCTTGTTGTGGAGAATGATCTGTTTGTTATCTCAGATGAGGTTTATGAGTGTCTGACCTATGGAGGCAAGCATGTTCCGTTCTCTTCCCTTGATGGCATGAAAGAACGGACTGTCATGCTCAACGGGTTCTCAAAGGCTTATGCAATGACAGGACTAAGGCTTGGTTTTGCAATGGGCTCTCCTGAGATTATACATTCAATGATGATGATCCATCAGTACTGCATGATGTGTGCTCCCACAACGGCTCAAATTGGAGCAATCGAAGCACTCCGTCATGGTAAAGAGGAAATGGAGAGGATGGTCAGGGAATATGACCGGCGCAGACACCTTATTGTCAGAGGCTTTAACAGGATAGGACTCGAATGCTGTAACCCTAAAGGGGCATTTTACGCCTTCCCTTATATAGGAAATACCGGTCTTTCTTCCTCGGAGTTTGCGGAGCGCCTTCTGGATGAAAAGAAAGTTGTTACAATTCCCGGAGACGTTTTTGGGGAGTCAGGCGAAGGGTTCCTACGCTGTTCTTATGCCGCATCCGTAAATGATATTAAAAAGGCATTGGAGAGAATGGAAGACTTTGTGGATGGATTAAAGCAGTAAACTTAACCGAGTTTCTCGGACATCTTTTAAATTTTTTTATTAAACTTTATTTTCTAAACCTTATTTTCTAAATTTTGTTTTCTAAACCTTTTGTGCTCCCTTGTAATTAGTTGACATTTTAATGTACTTACAACTTAGTAAGTCATTAAAATTGTAATATTCAAATCTAATGTATGAAATCAAATAAATATAAAATAGTACTTAAACTTTCGAAAAATAAATTAAAGTTATAGGATTTCCATATTACTATACAAAAATTTTATAAACGTTCGGCTTTAATTTATTTTTAGAGTTGGTTATACTTTCCAAAGTTATCTGAACTCTACTATACAAGGAGTAAATAAGTATGATAACAAATAAAAGACTTGGTATAAGAATGATGCTTTTTTCAATGCTACTGGTAAGTATATTTTTTTGTCAGTAGTAAGCGCAACATCTGATAATATAAAAGAAGCAAACGAAAAGTGTACTGTTGGCAGTAAGGAAATTATATTTAGCAATCATCCAGATTCAAATAGCGCTACTTTGATGAAACATCAAACAATTCTACAATTTTCTATACTGTGAACGTCGATAAATTAGATAATACATATAGAGCAAAAATATATAATATTGATAAAAATTAATAAAGACAAAATCTTATTCTTCAAATCCATTGCTTTCGTCTGATGGTCGTGCTCCTGCAATAATAGATTCGATTATTGTAGAAGCAAGTGTGGATATTTATCCAGACAAGTACTTGTATACTAAAGGATCTGAAGGAACTGTCAATCTTGTTGTTGACATTATGCTCTTCCAGACGGATTTACTATTATTATTTAAGAATACCATTACCAGCTAAATACATAAATGTATATGATGGCTTGAGTCCAGACTATGTATACAACCTTTCAACAAGTAGTAGCTATGCCTTTATACAGAAACTATGAAGGTTAAAGTTAAATATGATAATACAGGAAGCTTCAACTTCTATGCATATGACCATGAACAAGAGGTAGCTAGTGGCCTTCCTGCATGGGATAATGATAGTTCCACTGTAACAGTGTCTTAAATATTTTAAAGGGGGATAGTAATGTCGCTAAAAATATCGAGGGATTTTTTAACAATGATATTTTTAATGATATTACTATTTATTACACTATTTTATTATATTTTCCCAATGTGTACTAATTTGTTGACAAATTTAAGTACTTTTATAGGTACCGTTGCTTATATTTTTACCATGATTGCTATAATAAGTATAATTATTGTAATTGTTAAATCTGTTAGTAAGTATATTAAATTTTGGTAATTTTGAAATGTAAAGTATTTCAAAATCGACAGGTGAACCATCAACAATATCTAGTATATTTTCCAATTAATTACCCTTTTTAAACTTTATATTGGCATTTTGTGGATATAGTTTTATATGTGCAATTATAGCCTTTATTCTGTAAACAAAAAATTAGTTCTCCTCCATTAATTAACTGATATTTTAATATATTTACAACGTAGTAATTCTTTTAATATTTGTTTCTTTTTCGTAATTCCAGATCTTCTGTGTCTTTTTTCTTGAATTTCTACGTTCTATTCCTTTTTTAACCTCTCTACGATACCTATAAAAGTTAAAATGGATGCAATAAAGTCTCATTTGGTTGTAAGTGTTCTAAATTTCTTTGAAAATCCGATTGTTTTTCTTGAGGTTCTATTATTATCCTATCTAAAAGTTAGATTTTATCTTTCAAGTGAACTCGTTAAGATTTCACTTTGATCTATATTTTGACCAAAGATAATCATTTTTTCAACATAAACTTTATTTATTAAATTTTTTTGTTTGATTCTACTCATGATTTGTTTTTGGGACGAGAACGATTATTTTAATGAGGAAACTTATTTTTACCGTCCATTATCTCGATTAACTCCTTTTTTGTTTGATTCATTTTTGAAATATTTCTCAAACCTATGACTTCTGAGGCTGCCGATTCAGTTAATTATATATACAATTTCCAGGCTCAATTAGTGAAGTCTATGAAACCAATTATTCCTGAGGAAGAGCGCTCTAAAGAACCTCTTGACACTGATAGGGTAATTTATCACCCGGATATGATAAGGGCTAATGAATGGGTACTTAATGAGTATGAAGCTCCTTATAGGGAACTCTGTATTTTTGTTCCCTGCGCCAAAAGAAAACCCTATCATGAAAGCCCTTCCCATAAAAAATTCGACAGGGTGATCTTCGGGATTGTAAAACCTGAGGATGTACATATAGTAACCTTCGGAACCTGTGGAATTACTCCCAGGGAACTTGATACGCAATATCCTTTCATGCATTACAGTTTTATGATGGGCAAATGCAATGTGGCAAAGATTAAACGAGATTTCATAAAAATGGAAAGCGAAAGACTTGCCGCTTATCTTGAAAAGACAAGGGATAATTACAAACACAGAATCGCTTACTGTATAGGGGATTTCCGGACTGCGATGGAAAAAGCCGTGGAAATGGTTGACATAAAAGTTGATATCGTGCCCAGGGAATCAACAATTCAGAAAATGATCCAGCCAGATAAGCCTTTTATCTATAACAGCCTCTCCTCAAAAGAATACCTTCAGGACTTTTCAGACGCAATTACGGATGCTCTTAAGCTCCCAAGGAGAAAAGTAGGACTTAAAGAAAGTTTATCGGTTGATGATACTGACTGGTATCTCCTTTAAAATTTAACTCTAGTTTCTCTTTTTTAATCAAATAGCGCTTAAGTTCCACTCTTTTTGGCTTTGTAGAAATTCACAGGAACAGCTAATCTCTATTAACTTAAACTCATATCATAACATCTTTTTGTCGATTATTACCTCTTGAAGCTTGATAGAGAGGTTTCTACAAAGCCTTTTTTCGATTTAAGATCTTATTTATTAACTACTATATATCTGGACCTAGTTTCAGTACTGCTGCTTTCTGGATTATCTACGGTTAAACTAACAGTATATCGTCCTGTCTCATTGTATACATATACAAGATTCTTTTCTGTTGAATTATTTCCATCTCCAAATGCCCATTTCCATGAAGTTGGTGATCCGGTGCTGTTGTCAGTAAAACTGACATTAAGCGGTGCAGGCCCCGATATCGGAAATGCAGTAAAAGAAGCTACAAGGGAGTTTGAAACCGCAATATAGCCGGTTTTCGTCAGCACATTACTGCCGTTTGCATTACTTGCTGTCAATGTAACAGAGTATAGTCCTGATTTATTGTATGTGTGTACTGGATTCTTTTCTGTTGAAGTGTTCCCATCTCCAAAAGTCCATGTCCACGCAGTTGGTGATCCTGTGCTCTGGTCAGTAAAACTAACATTAAGAGGCACTTTTCCCGATGTAGAGGACGCAGAAAAGCTGGTAGCAGGAGTGTTTAAAACTCCTGAGACAGCAATATAGCTCTTTTTTGTCAATGCATTACTGCCGTTTGCATTACTTGCTGTCAATGTAACAGAATATAGTCCTGATTTATTGTATTTATGTACCGGATTCTTTTCTGTTGAATTATTTCCATCTCCAAAAGTCCATTTCCATGATGTTGGCAATCCTGTGCTCTGATCTGTAAAATCAACAGTTAGTGGGGCTTTTCCTGAAGTTGAAGATGCGGAGAAACTTGTAACAGGAGCAGCTAAAACGCTTGAAACAACAATGTTGCTGGATTTTGTCAATACATCACTGCCATTTGCATTACTCGCTGTCAATGTAACCGTGTATCGCCCTGATTTATTGTATTTATGTACCGGATTTTTTTCTGTTGAAGTGTTTCCATCTCCAAAAGTCCATCTCCATGCAATTGGTAACTCTGTGCTCTGATCCGTAAAACTAACAGTCAGAGGCATGCTTCCTGAAGTAGGGGATGCAGAGAAACTTGTAACAGGAGCAGCTAAAGTATTTGACACATAAATATAGCTGGTTTTTGTCAACGCATCACTGCCGTTTGCATTACTTGCTGTCAATGCAACAGAATATAGTCCTGACTTACTGTATTTATGTACCGGATTTTTATCTGTTGAATTACTTCCATCTCCAAAATTCCATCTCCATGCAGTTGGTGATCCTGTGCTCTGGTCAGTAAAACTAACAGTCAGAGGCGTACTCCCTACAGTTGGAGTTCCTGAAAAGGCAGTGGTAGGAACAATATAATCTGGATTCGATGCCACACTGTCGTTTTCAGAAATTACATTTATATACCTTGACTTTTGCACCTTATCACTGCCTCCCGCATTAGTTGTCGTTAAAGCAACAGTATAATTTCCTGACTTATTGTATGTGTGTACTGGATTCGTTTCTGTCGAATTACTTCCATCTCCAAAATTCCATTTCCATAGCATTGGCGATCCTATGCTCTGATCAGTAAAACTAACATTAAGAGGCGCTTTTCCTGAAGTAGGAGATGCAGTGAAGCTGGTAGCAGAAGTATTTAAAACTCCTGAGACAGCAATATAGCTGGTTTTTGTCAACGCATCACTGCCGTTTGCATTATTTGCTGTCAATTTAACTGCATATAGCCCTGATTCATTGTATGTGTGTACCGGATTTTTATCTGTTGAATTACTTCCATCTCCAAAATTCCATTTCCATGACGTTGGTGACCCTGTGCTCTGGTCTGTAAAATCAACAGTTATTGGGGCTTTTCCTGAAGTAGGGGATGCAGAGAAGCTGGTAGTAGGAGTATTTAAAACTCCTGAGACAGCAATATAGCCGGATTTTGTTAACGCATTACTACCTTTTTCATTACTTGCTGTCAATGTTACAGAATAAAGTCCTGACTTATTGTATATATGTACTGGATTTTTATCTGTCGAATTACTTCCATCTCCAAAATTCCATTTCCATGACGTTGGTGACCCTGTGCTCTGGTCTGTGAAACCAACTGCAAGAGGCACTTTTCCTGATGTAGGTGACGCAGAGAAGTTGGTGGCAGGAGCATTTAGAATGCTTGAAACTATGATATAGCTGGATTTTGTTAATCTATTGCTGCCGTCCTCGTTACTTGCTGTTAATGTAACAGAATATAATCCTGGTTTACTATACGTATGTACAGGATTCTTCCCGGTTGAATAAGCTCCGTCTCCAAAATTCCATTTCCATGATGTTGGTGATCCTGTACTCTGGTCAGTAAAAGTAACTGTATGAGGCGTTTTTCCTGAAGCTGAAGATGCAGAGAAAGCAGCAACGGGAGCTTCATACCCATTTGAAGCAATAATATAGCTGGATTTTGTTACTGTACTACTGTTCCCTGTTTCGTTTAATATCAATGTAACGGAGTATTTTCCTGATTTTTTATATATATGCACAGGATTTTTTTCCGTTGAATAACTTCCATCTCCAAAAGTCCAGTTCCATGAGGTTGGAGATCCTATGCTCTGGTCAGTAAAACTAACGCTAAGTGGAGTTTTTCCTGAAGTCGGGGATGCAGAAAATTTTGGTTGTGCTAGAACAGTTACTGTGGCGAATCTCGAATTAGTGCCGTTTGCATTGTTTACTTTAAGCGTTACATTGTAATTCCCTGCACTAGAATAAGTGTGTACTGAATTCTGCTGTGTTGAACTGGATTTATCTCCAAAGTTCCAGTCCCACTCATCCGCATTCTTCGATAAATCCATAAACTGGACCGAAAGAGGAGCATAACCGAATGTGAGGTTGCTGCTGAAGTTTGCAGTAGGATAAACTGGTTGTGCTGGGAGAGGACTAATAAATTGACCGAAAGCAACAGGACTGAAACCTGTATTTACCGTGGCTGTAACCTTGTTTGTGGCTGTATCAATTACCGAGACTGTTTTTCCGAGATTATCATTGTCGCCGGAGTTCGCTACATATGCCTTTGTTCCATCCGGTGTTACTGAAATTCCGTATGGATTTTTTCCGACTTTTACAGTAGCTATAACAGTTTTTGTTTCTGTGTCAATTACCGAGACATCGTTACTGCCTTCATTTGCCACATATACTACTTCTCCGTCCGGGCTGACTGCAATTCCCATGGGCCATTTTCCTACAGTTACTGTGGAAGTAACAGTGTTTGAACTCGTGTTAATTACAGAAATCGTGTTACTTTCGCAATTTGCCACATATAGTTCTGTTCCATTCTGGTTACCTGTAACCCCACAAGGGCCAAGTTCAACCTTCACAGTCGCTATAACGGTGTTAGTGGTGGTATCAATTACAGAAACATTGTTGCTATAACGGTTCGTCACATATACTTTCGTTCCATCCGGTATGATTGCAACCCCTAATGGATTAGTTCCTACAGGCACTGTGGCTGTAACAGTGTTTGTAGATGTATCAATTACAGAGACACCTTTAACATCACGATCCGCCACATAGAGTTTTTTCCCATCTTGGGTGATTGCAATTCCACAGGGACTGTATTTATATCCTATATCCACGGTAGCTGTAACCTTGTTTATTGCCGTGTCAATTACCGAGACAGTCCCACGGTCGCCGTACTTGGTATTAGTCACATATGTCCTTGCTCCATCCGGGCTGACTGCAACTCCCATAGGATTGGTTCCTACAGGTACCGTGGCTGTAACATTGTTGTTTCCTGTGTTAATTACAGAAACAGTATTGCTGTTGAGATTCGTAATAAATGCGTATGAAGGTGCAGGAGAGCCTTTTGGTACAACATTTACTGTAGCCAACTTTGAATCTGTGCCATTTGAATTGCTTACTGTCAGGCTAACAGTATAGATTCCTGCTGAAGAATAGGTATGCGTGGGATTCTGCTTTGTTGAACCAGACCCATCTCCAAAGTCCCAAACCCATTTGGTTGCATTCTTTGAGAGATCTGTAAACTGGACAGGTACAGAAGGAAAAACGTAATCTGATGTGATGTTGCTGCTGAAGTTCGCTGAAGGATAAGATGGTTGTACCGGGATAGAACCTATAAATTGGCCAGAAGCATAAGGACTGTTTCCTACACGCACTGTGGCTGTAACAGTGTTAGTCGTAGTGTCAATTACAGATACGGTATTATAGAAGTTGATCGCGACATATACTTTTTTTCCGTCCGGTGTGACTGCAACTCCCATAGGATTTGATCCTACAGGTATTGTGGCTGTAACTTCATTTGTTGCCGTGTCAATTACCGAGACAGTGCTGAAATATTCATCGTTATTAGTCACATATACTTTTTTTCCATCTGGATTGACTGCAACTCCAAAAGGAACTCCTCCCCCAACCTTCATTGTGTTTGTTACACTGTTTGTTGCCGTGTCAACTACAGATATACTCTTACTGTCGGAGTTCGCTACATACACCCTTGTTCCATCTGGTGTGACCGCAATTTCCTTTGGACCTTTTCCTACGGATACCGTAGCTATAACAGCTTTTGTGGCAGTGTCAATTACCGAGACAGTATTATCCCCATAATTTGTAACATATATCTTTTTTCCATCTGGACTTACCGCTACTCCTTCAGGGTATTTTCCTGTGTTCAACGTACTTACAACAGTATTTGCACCGGTATCAATTACCGAAACATTTTTGCTGTTACGATTTACCACATATACCTTTTTTCCATTAGGGCTGACTGCAACCCCTTGAGGATAACTGCCTACAGGCACTGTTGCTGTAATTTTGTTTGTTGCCGTGTCAATTATAGATACATCGTTGCTGTAAGCATTTACCACGTATATCTTTGTTCCATTGGGATCAATTACAACTCCTATAGGATTGGACCCTACAGATATCGTGGCTGTAACTTTGTTTGTGGCTGTGTCAATTACAGAGATATCATCACTCTCTGCGTTTGTAATGTATGCAAATGGTGAGGCACCTGCGATGCTCACCAACATTAAAAAAGTAAGTGCTATTATTCCCAAAATTTTATTGAAGCTCTGCCCCCTAAATCTTCTATTACAATTCGTTCCTTTCATTTAAGATCCCTGAGTATATGTATTTTTAAATTTATTGAAAACTTCAAAGAACCTTAAAACTTGACCAGTTTTCATAAGGTAATATAACAATTCGTTGAAGTCATAGTTTTTTAGATTACATTGGTTACTGCAACAAGGTACGGCTATAAAAACGACGATGTGAAGAGAAAATCACAAAACATTATTGAATAGTTGTAAATTAATGGATAATAATCTTTCTTTTATTAGCCGGTTTAATAAATATATGTTCTTTTTTTAATATATATATTTATTTTTTAATATTACTCTTCCTCAAAAATACCTTCTGAATGAAAAATTCCTAGAGAAAAAATCTTTGTTATAGGAGACACCGTTAATTGATGAGACCAAACAGAATTAAATTTCAGTATAAAAACAAGGAAAAATTCGAAGATATTAGGAAGATTTTACTATAAGAACTATAAGAAGACAGATACAATAAATCAATCATTTTCAATGCTTACGGTCTCTCCTACAGAAAGCATGAGTTCTCCGTAGAGCAGCTTTTCCAGAGTTTCTGCTACATATTTCCTTTGCTGGTATTTCTGGATATCCTCATGCATTCTGAGGTCAGAATCTACTTGTACTCTCACGAGGGCGAAATGAAAGGCTTTTTCGTTCTTAATAGGTGCGGTATAGAAAGTTTCCAGCAGGTAAGGGAGTTTGAGGGGATCTTCTATAACTTCGCTTAAAAGCAGCATCTCTTCAGGAATATCCTGATAGTGTGAGGATATATCTTTTCTCCCTGTAATAAGTTGCAGGTTTTTTTCGGAATACTTTTTTTCGAGGATAATAATTTCGCCAATTATGCTTTTCACCTCTTGTTCAGATTAAGTTTCCCTATACAGGCTTTAGGGTAAGTTGTCAGTATTCTCTGAATTTCCCTGAATGATACTGAAGCGGTAATTCTACCTACTCTTTGTAAAAGGGAATAAAAAGGCTTCAAGCCAGCATTCCCTTTACTATAGTGTCAATAGCGTCGTCTTCTTCAAGACCGCGAGCCATGAGGGTTTCAACTTCTTTTTTGTCCACACACCCGATTGCAGCCTCGTGGGTTACCTTGGCAAGAGGATTATCGACCCGTACAATGGGGATAGCTTCGGCTTTTGCATTGCCCTGGATAACCTCCATGCAGTCTACATGACCTCTTGCTCTTGGGGCATGGCCTTCGGTAATTCCCCTGAACTCTGATTCTGCGTTATCGGTAATGGCTAATCGGCTTTTGATTACGCTTCTGGCATTTTCCCCATTAAGGGATACTTTTTCTATGACTTTTATTTTATCGTCTTTTTTCCCATAAACCTTGGTAACCATCTCACAGACGGAGTCTTTCTCGGCATCTACGCTGTAATCAAACTCCAGATAACCTACCCTACCCGAAACCAGAGAGAAATTAGTACAGTAACTGCCTCCTTCCTCTATCTTTATATGGGCCCTCGGAACCACCTGAATTCCTCCATGGGGGCCGTGAAAGTGGGTTTCTATATACTTTAATGAGGCGTTTTTTCCTATATGCATCTGAGCGTCCATTCTATGAATAATCTTTACGGCATTAGGAAATGTACAATGGGCAATGAGTTCAACAGCCGAGTCTTCTTCGGCCACGAAATTCATATTTATTTCTTGGAGTCCGTCTTCAGGAATAAGCCCGAAGCAAAGGTGGACAGGAAGTGGAATCTTGTACCCTTTTTTGATGGTCATTTTAACATCCACTCCATGTTTGGTCTCCTGGGTTTCTAGCACGATTCCTTCTGTCCCATTCGCATTGAGTACCTTATTTCCGCTAATCACAAGGCTTGCAAGTTCGTGCTGATGCAGGACTGCAGCATCTCCCCCGGCTGCCGAATAAGCTGCATCCATACTTTCAATTTCATTGGAAAGCGTATTAATAGTTATTTGAGTCATTTTTCAGGCCGCCTTTGGTGGGGATACTCTGCTGTCACACGGTATGCACCTGTTTTTGAAAAATTCACTAATTTCCAGAGGGTCTCCGCTTCTGAGGATAACTCCTTCACACATAAGGGATGCTTTATCGGAAGCGGCTGCAATTTCTTTCCGATGGGTAATTACAAGTACCGAGGAGCCGTTTTCCTTGAAAGTCTGGATCAGGTTTACGATTTCCTTTAAGGAAACAACATCAATTCCGGAGTCGGGTTCATCGAGAATTGCAAGCTTCGGTTTCATTGTAATTATGGAAGCAAGTTCTATGCGTTTTCTTTCGCCTCCGCTGAGCGCCTCGCCAACTTCCCTATCAAGGTATTTTTCGGGTTTAAGGTCGACTTTCCTCAGGGCATCTTTCAGTTCCTCTTCAGTAATGCCTCCCTTATTTTTTGCCCCGATTGCCAGGTAATCTCTGACCTTGAGCCCTTCAAAACGGGCTGGTTCCTGCCAGGCAAGGGTAATGCCCTTTCTTGCGCGTTCGGTTATTGAAAGTTTTGTAATATCTTCCCCATCAAAGATGAGGCTGCCTTCTTCGTGTTCATAACCCTGGAGTCCCATCAGGGTGTAGGCAAGGGTACTTTTTCCTGCACCATTTGCACCGATAATGCTGTGAATTTCCTGGTCGCCGACCTCAAGATTGACCCCTCGTAGGATTTTCTTCCCATCACGGCTCAGCACCAGGTTTTTTAAAGATAGAATCTACGACACCTCTATAATTTTTTAGTTTTTGCCCTGCAGCAGATCCTTGCAGTGCTGCAAATCCTTTACGGTATTTACATTTATTGCTAGTTCGGGATTATCAAGTATCAGATTAAAGTCTTCCTGTTCTTGTCGGATTTGAGAACTGTCCAGAATATTAACTCCGGCAGGTACTATCAGCTTTCCATCCTTGTTAAATACCGTATCCGGCCTGATTCCGGCTCCTTTGCAGATATTGATAGGAACATAGACAGAAAGCGCCGGCTTTCCTTCTTCCTTATATTTTTCGATTACCGAATCGATCAGCTCAGGGGTTATCAGGGGAAGGTCTGACATAATAATCATTACAGGGCCAACTGTTTCCGCAGTTTCAACCGCATGGATCATATCCCCGACATAATTTCCGCCAAAAGTCCTGATTACACGGACTTCTCCTTTGTAGCGTTCCTGGATCATAATTTCGGTCTTGGGGGTAACAGGAGAGACCGCTACAAAAACCCTGTCTATATTCTTTGAGGCCCTGAGGGTATCTATCACGTAGGCTATAAGCGGTTTTCCAAGTAACTCTACACAAGGCTTTTCCCCCATCCCAAGCCTCTGTCCGAATCCCCCTGCCATTACAATAGCGTCCATTTTAAACCTCCCATATATCCGTTAAATGAAAGTTTCAGGAGAACTGCGAGAACAATGAGCGCAGTTACCCGACCAATTTCGTTAGCAGTACCTATTCCGTCGCCATTTAAGCCTCCGAAATGGGCATAGCTTCGGTTAAGAATTACCAGAGCCGAGATACAGGCTCCCAGATAAGGCAACAGTCCTATCCACCCGAAAGGCAGAAAGCAAACAATGGCCCCGAATACAAATCCTATCAGGAAATTCTTTCTGGTTGCCCCGCTTATAGTCATGGCTCCCAGGCCAGGATAGGCCTGTTTTTCCTGCGGAGGTATGGGCTTTCCAAAGGCCGCGATAGTTAGCATTGACTGCTTTGCACTGACCTCTGCAATAAACATTGATGCAAACATTAAAACCGGAAGGTTAGCCCCGAAAACAGCGGAGCCTCCTTCATGGACTGCCCTTATAGAACTGTATAGAGTAAGTAACAACAGAATGCAGAAGGACACGCCTCCTGTCCCGATGGTTGTATCTTTCAGGGCCTTAATCTTCTTCTCAATAGACCCATGGGCCATAAAACCGTCCCCTATATCCGTGACTCCATCGAGGTGGTTAAAGCCAGTAAGATAATATATGAATCCCATGATAAGGACTGCAAGTACAGGCCCGGGAAATATTACCTGTCCTATGTATGCAACTGTCCCTATCAGAAGCCCAAGTACGGCTCCAACAACGGGATAGAAATAGATTTTCTTCATGAGTTCGTCAATTCCTTCCATGCTGATCCCCACAGGGATCGTGGACAGGAAGCCAAACCCCGATTTAAAAGCAAGCAAATATGAATTCATTGTGAACCGCCTGTTTTTCAATCCTTTCTGTCTTTCAGTCCTTCCCTACAAATTCTGCCATTCCTCTTGAATACATATTTGAAGACACGCCTCCTATAAGACCTCCGATCACGTCATCCATAAAAGGCCCGAGCTTTGCAAGTATTCCAGGCTTTTGTTTATCAAACCTGACAAACTCAAAAGCGCCCTTGGAGCCGCTGATATAGGTTGCAATACTTGTACCGAGCACTTCATCCGCAATTATAAAAGTAAGGTCCTTTTCATAGGAACTTTTGCTGAGGTTCGGAAGGGTTCCTGCCCTTCCTTCTCTCTCCAGCAGGATTCCGGAATAGATCAGAAGGCAGAGGTTTGGATCCGAAAGTGCGTACTTGAGTTCCCTTTTAAATAAAGCATCGGCTTTCTCACTGGTCTCAATCCCTGGATGGGGGACATACATTTCCAGAGCAGTATCAGCAAGGTCCTGAACACTGATGCCTTCTTCAGCAAGGACATCGAGGATGTCGACTGTAGCTTTTTCTTCTACTTTCTCAGGCTGCCCTTTTTTAAGGTCTCTTTCCTCAATATCGGATAACTTCATATGATCACTTCGGGGTTGTTAAAACGGTTCTATTAATTTTTGAAAATCTTTAACATTATAAGCCGACTTTTCACAGAGTCCCTGTTTCCGTAGAATACAGATTATCTCAGGAACCGGGCTTCTGGCAGGTAAAGGAAGGGTCATGGGTGCAGGTATGTCCCTGCTAACTGAATTACTGCAGCACAGGCAGCAAGCGAGAAGCCTGAAGCAACTGCTATTAATTGGGATACCCTTTTTATATCTTTTACTTCGGTCGGGGGATATAAGGCCCCAAGTATATAAGTACCAGGTTTTTCGAGTTTGACTCCGAGCGCTCCTGCAGTAGCTGCCATGGGATAGCCGGAATTAGGGGACGGAGTTTTCATTCCATCTTCAAGAGCACTCTTTATGCTGTTGAAGGGGGAAGTTTTTCCCTGTTTTTTCGAGAGCAGACTCACTGTGAAGGCTGCCACAAGAATAAATATGACTGAGATGCGGGCAGGAATCCAGTTCAATACGTCATCGGATTTCGCTGAGAAGTATCCGAGTTCCCTGTAGGGTTCGGTTTTGTACCCAACCATTGAATCCAAGGTACTTATGGCTTTAAATGCATATGCCGCCACAAGCCCAAATTCTCCGAAAAGGGCATAATAGAAAATGGGACTCAGGATGCCGTCAACATAGTTTTCTGATACGGATTCAATAACTGCGGAAGACATCTGGGTTCTGGTAAGTTTGGAAGTGTTCCGGCTTACGTATATTGGGAGGAGTTCCCGAACTTTATCAAGCCTGTTTGCTTCAAGATGCCCATAAATTTCCCTTGCAGGGCTGAGCAGGCAGTTAACAGCAAAAGTGGCTTTCAGGAAATAAGCTTCGAGAAGAAGGGCAAGCACTCTGGGAATTCCCGGAAGGGTGGCAATGTAAAGCACGGAGTACCCCAGCAAAGCTGCGAAAAAGACACAGCAGAGAGCCATTGCAACTCCGTAGGCTTTCCTGTGGGTTTGAGGAGCCGCATTTTTTAATACATTAATTAATTTTCCTATCCACACAACAGGGTGTACGGCAGCAGGCGGCTCCCCAAAAAATATATCTATAGCGGCTGCTAGCAAAAGCACAAGGGCAAGGTGCCCGCTGTCCGGCACAATCATAGGATAGGCTCCATTACTTTCTTCCAGGCGACTTTCACAAGTTCATCCGTATTTCCTTCCTGCATAAGGCAGTCAAGGATCTTCTGCGCGGTTTCCGTATTGTGAACCAGATGACAGTCAACGCAGCTCCAGACTTTTCCGCCTCTTGAGCTCTGGATCCATTTTCCTCCTGTGCGCTCGTCTTCACAGGGATAGAACGGACAGAAGCAGAAGGTACAGTTCTGGCCTTCAAAGTGACAGGGATAGTATTCACAGGTTTTCCTACCTCCTATGCCTTCTTCAGAGGCTTTTTCAATCACATTCTGGAGCTCTTGTTTTGCCTGTTCTTTGCCCCACTGGGTAATTACATCCCCGATTGCAGCAATTAGCCTGTCATTTTCTTCTGCAGTCCGAACTGCAAGCCTTATGTAATCCTTTCCAAGGCCATGGAGGGAAGAACAGTCCCTTATAAGTACTCCACGTGCTGCCAGACGTGCAGTTAATTCCGTTGAATCAAGCATGAATTTGCTGATATTGACTAAGATAAAGTTTACATTCACTTCCCCGGCTTTAAAACCCCTGATCCTGTCGAGTTTGGCTTTAAACTTCTCTCCTTCTTCTTTGATCATATCCCTTGCTTTTTTGAGGTACGGATTTTCAATTCCGCCTTCAACATTAAGAAGAGCAATCCCAATAGCGTTTGCCACAGTTCCTAAGTTCCAGGAGAGCCTGGCAGTATCCAGGATTTCAGCCACTTCAGGGGAAGCTATTCCAAAACCCATCCTGATTCCCGGGATTGCAAAGTCCTTTGTAAGGGAACGCATGACAAAAACGTAATTATTGCTTGCTGCAAGGTCTGCAACGCTTTGTGTAGGATCAGAGAGCTCAATAAAAGCCTCATCTACGAAGAGGAGGGTTTTGTGCTTAGTGCAGCGTTCTGCAAGGGTTTTAATTTCTTCTCGAGTACGGAGTTTCCCGGTTGGGTTATTAGGGTTGCAAATAAACAGGATTTTTGCTTTTTCCAGAAGCTCGTCAGGAAGCGTTTCAACTTCGTCCTGGCTTGGGTACTGCAGTTCTGCTCCCATAATCCGGCACTGCATTTCGTATTCTCCGAAAGTGGGCCAGGGCAGAAGGACAATATCTCCTTTTTCAACCACGCATTCCACTACAAGCCTGATAATTTCCGTTGAGCCGTTACCCGGAATTATATTCTGCGGGCTTACTCCAAGTCCTACGAACTTTGCAGCCGCCTCTCGAAACTCAGGATATCTGTTGTCAGGATATTCGGTAAGTTTCTTAAAACCGGTTTTAAGAATTTCATCGAGGTTCAATCCGGTTTCCGGATGCTCAAAAGGGTTTCCCAGGGGATTAAAGTTTGCACTGAAGTCAAGAATTTCGCTTTCAGGAATCCCATAAGTCTCAGATGTTTCCTGAATCAGCCCTCCATGCCTGCAGGGTTTCAGGTCCAGTAGATGTTTCCTTAAAGGTACACTTCTTTGCTCGGACACGGTGATCGCAAATATTTAGTGTAAATCATGTATATTAATCTGCTTATTATATTATTCAACGTAAACTTGCCTTTATTTGCTTTACAATTGTTTGATTGCGAAAACTTTGGTTTTCGGAATCCATTCTACTTTATTTTACAGATTAACTATATTAATTCTGTCTCTAAAGCTTCCATTTCCTGCTGGTTTTAGATAGCATCGAAAAAGTAAAATAGCTTGCTTTTAACTAGTACAATCCAGAAGCGCTAAAAAGCTCCAAATTATGCCTTAAAATAATTATTTTATATCATACCTTAAAATAGTTGTTTTAAATTTGAGATTATCAGGTGCATTTAAAAATGACAGTTAATAGACCAAGAGGGACCCGGGACTTTTTACCTGCCGATACTGCCCGGAGAAGATACGTGGAAAGTGTTATGCGAGATGTTGCCCGCAAATGGGGCTACAGTGAAATCATTACGCCCACGTTTGAACATCTGGATCTTTTCACCCTGAAGTCAGGGGAAGGAATCATAGGGGAACTCTACAACTTTACGGACAAAGGTGGCAGGGAAATGACCCTCAGGCCTGAGCTTACTGCTCCTGTCATGCGCCTGTATGTGAACGAACTTCAGCCATTTCCTAAGCCTTTAAAATTATTCTACTTCGAAAACTGTTTCCGTTATGAGCGCCCCCAGAAAGGCCGTTTCAGGGAATTCTGGCAGTTCGGAGTTGAACTTATAGGAAGCGGAAAATCCGATTCTGATGCCGAGGTTATTGCCCTTGCCGCTGCCATGTTAAAAGCTGTCGGAGTAAAGGGCGATATGAAGCTCGGAAACCTTGCAGTCATACGCACGCTTTTGAGCGGACTTGAACCCGAAATAGTGAGCAAGGTCATGCGGCTTGTGGATAAGAAAGAGTATGCAGGTCTTGAAGCCCTGCTTGAAGAAATCGGAGCCGAAGAGCAGCTCAAATCTGACCTTTTCCACCTGATTAAGCTTGAAGGCAAGCATATCCTCCCCGAGGTAATAAAAATCGTAGGAAATATCCCTGAGCTTGTAAGCTTTGAAAAAACCCTAAAGCTTCTCGACGCATACGGAGTCGATTACTCCCTTGACTTCGGAATCGCCCGCGGGCTTGACTACTACACAGGCATGGTTTTTGAGGTCTATGCCGAGGGTCTCGGCGCCCAGAAGCAGGTCTGTGGAGGCGGCTCTTACCAGCTTATCCAGCTTTTCGGAGGCGGAGACGTGCCTTCAACCGGCTTCGGGATAGGTTTTGACCGGATTATGGAAATCTGTCCTCTTACCCCGCCTGCCCCTAAAACCCTTATGATGATCTCGAAACTCGATGTCCATCTGAAAGCAATAGGCTTTGCCAACGAATTGAGAAAATACGTGCCAGTCCATGTAGACATCATGGAACGCAATTTCAAAGCCCAGCTCTCCTATGCAAATACCATCAACGCTGACTACGTGGTCATAGTCGGGGAAAAAGAACTCGAAGCCGGAAAACTTACACTGAGAGATATGGTTTCAGGAGAACAGGAACTTTTAACGCTGGAAGAGATTATTGAGAAGGTTTGTTAAATGCGGGATTAAGACAACTCGCTTTCTATTTTTTTCAAATCTTTTGTAATTGTTCCCATTTTAATTTTTTAATTATCATATGACCTATGTGGTTGGACTGAGAAATCGATAGCATTAATCTATATTCTTACTGGATCGTAAACGAAAGTTTAATATCTACGTAAGTAATTTCCATTTATATACTTTGTTTATTGAGATAAACTTTGGTTTCAAAAACTTCATTAGAGTCTGTTATTAGGCATCTTAACTAAGTTTTATAAATTTTTAAAGAAATAAACTCAAATTTTACGCTAAATTAAAACGTATTTTTAAGGGGAGATTTAATTTAGTGGTATTTATAGAAATAAAACGCTCTGTAATGTGTTATTTTCTAAATATTTTTAAGGCCTAAAATTTTCCCTTAAATTTAAAGGGGTACAAAATTGTATTAGTGGAGGGATAGACTTGAATAAACAATATTTGTCAGGTTTTGCTGCAATCTTTATTGCGCTTCTCATAATTGCTCCGGGTATTGCAGGAGCAGCACCTAAAATTGGTTGTACTGTTCCAGATGCATATCCGAATGTTACGGCTTGTCAAGCTAAAAACATACTCGAAAATAAAGACGTATTCCTTCTGGACGTTCGTACGCCTGCAGAGTATAACTATTCTCACATTGAAGGAGCGACATTAATACCTTTAAAAAATGTACCGGCACATGATCCTATTAATCTGTCCGACGATAAGCTATTGCCTAATCGAATGAAAGAACTGCCAAAAGACAAAAACACAAAAATAGTTGTTTACTGCTATTCCGGGAAACGGGGTGGCATTGCAAGCCAAATGATAGCAGATGCCGGTTATAAGAGAGTATATAACATTCAAGGCGGTCTCACAGCATGGGTAAATGAAGGATATCCAGTTGTAATTGATTCTGCAAAATGGTCAGCTAATTATCCTCATTATCCGTAAAGAAATAATATATGCATATTCCCAGCTTTTGTAGAAATTATCTTATTTAGGAATTTCCAAATACTTATACCAAGGTACAAAGTTAGATTTCAGTGATTGAATAGAGGATTTCTACAGAGCCTAAATTATACATTTAGGACTCACGCGATTGAACTAGATACTCAATAATGTTAAGTCCTATTGTTGTTCCATATTTAATTAATTTACTTCTCATGTTATAAAGTAAGTTGCTGAAAATAATAGTACAGTAAATAAATAATAGTACAGCAAATTCTTCATATTTCGATTTTTACTTTCAGCAGATTTTCGAGATATTGTACATAACAATATCTTTAACTGTAAGTAAGTAATTACTTACTTACATGGAAGATACAGAACAAAGAATATTAGACGCAGCTTTGAGGGTATTCGCCAGCGAAGGATACACGGGTGCGACTACTCGGAGAATTGCGAAAGAGGCAAATGTTGCCGAGGTAACTTTGTTCCGAAAATTCAAGTCAAAAGAAAACCTGCTGAAAGAGGTATTAATTAATAATCGAACTATTTTTTCATCGTTGGATGACTTATCTCATTTATTCCCAAAAGAAAAAAATGTAGATCTTGAGACAGAGCTTCGTATTTTAGGGAAAAATATTGCAAAAGCTATGAGAGATAGAAAGAAGGATAGTAAACGCCGGATGTTTATGCTCATGCTGTTTGAAGAAGGGAGAAGGAGACCTGAAGTCGCTGAGGCTCTATCATCTCTTCTCCAAATGAATATAAACCCTTTAAGTGAATATTTTGAGCTACAAATTAAAAATGGGAAAATGCGAAATATCAATCCTCGATCGGCTTCAATAACTTTTGTCGGTTATTTTGTCCACACATCTTTACTCCGAGAGGTAATCGGTGACGGTTTTTTGGGTAATAATGATGAGGAGATTGATGGATTTATTGACATATTTACTAAAGGTATCCTGAAAGTTGAGGATATGAAAAATAGGTGAGTAAATGGAGCCAATTATTGAGGTCAAAAATCTTGTTAAAGTTTTTCATTCACGAAGAAGGAAAATCACTGCAGTTAATGACGTCAGCTTCGATGTATTCAAAGGAGAAATTTTTGGCATGATAGGACCAAATGGAGCTGGCAAATCCACTACGTTTTCCATGCTTACCACATTAATAAAACCTACTAGTGGCAGTATAAAAGTTGCGGGCTTTGATGTTGAGAATCATGACTACAAAATAAGACCACTTATAGGTATAGTTCCGCAGAAGCTCAGCCTTTACCCACTCCTTACAGCCAGGGAAAACCTGGAACTTATGGGGAACCTCTACCATGTTCCAAAAAAGGTCATGGAAGAAAAAATCGATTACTATCTAAAGCTTGTAGGGCTCGAAGCTAGTGCTGACCGGTATACAGGAGGCTTTTCTGGCGGTATGAAGCAGCGCTTATCAGTCATCGCCGCAGTATTACACGACCCTCAGATTCTATTCTGGGATGAACCTTCAACCGGGCTTGATCCCCAGACTAGGAATGTTATCTGGAAACTTGCTAGGAAATTCAACGAGGAAGGAAGAACCCTAGTTTTTACAACTCATTACATGGAAGAGGCGGATAATCTCTGTGACAGGGTTGCTGTAATGGACTCAGGAAAAATGGTAGCTCTTGATAACCCTGAACGTTTAAAGGAAACTACAGGGAGTACAAATCTTGAAGAAGTTTTTGTACACTTTACAGGGGAAGAGGTACGTGATTAAATGACAATAAAAACTGAGTTAAAGGATTCATTAATAGTAGCGAAAAAGGAATTCAAAATACTCTCCAGAAAAAAAGCGCTCATTTTTCCTTTGTTTTTATTTCCGATAATCATGATAGTCTTTTTCGGCTACGGCATGGGTGGCACGGTAAAAGATGCTCCTATTCTCATAATCAATGACGACGCTGGCAGGGCATCAAGTTCCCTTGTTCAGGAAATCGGAGGCTATACCCCCAAATACGATGCAAACCCAATGTTCTCGGTAACCTACACAAAGGACATGTCGCAGTCGGAAGCTGAGAGTAAAATAGATGCAGGAATTTATAAAGGCGCTCTGATTATTCCACAAAATTACAGCGATAGCATAGCCAAAAACGAAAGTACGACTTTGACGCTTCTGACTGATTCCTCAGATACTACAACAAGTGGCGCAATCATAAATGCTTTGAGGCAACTGTTGGCAAAAACCGGACTAGTATCTTTAAACATTCCCAGTATTTACGGCGATCTTGAATATCTTGACTTTATCACACCAGGTGTTATCGCTCTTACCGTGTTTATGGGTTGTATATCATCCATAGGTTCTGCGATTGCAGGAGAAAAAGAAAACGGTACCCTTGTTCGTATGTTAATGACGCCTGTGAGTAAGAGATCGGTAATTCTAGGGAAAACTATCTACCAGCTAATATTGCAATTAGCCAGAACTGTCGTCCTGATATTTGCAGCATATCTTCTTGTGGGATTTAATATGAATGGTAGCTGGCTCGCTGTCGCTCTCGTGCTTATTGTTTTCACTCTTAGTGGCGTAGGGATAGGGATAATCATGTCTTCAAGGGCAGAAGATATGGAATCTTTCATTCAATTAAACATGCTGGTTACCATGCCATCCATGTTTGTTACGGGTGTATTTTTCCCCTTGAGTTCGGTCCCTGGCTGGATGCGTTGTATAGCTTACTTTTTGCCTCTGACATATGCAATTGACGCTATGCGTACTATCATGATTAAGGGTCAGGGTTTGAGCGCCATATCTACCGATTTTATAATACTCACGCTCTTTGCAATTGTTACTTTCACTTTAGGTGTCCATCTTTTCAGGAGGGAAGCATAAAATGAAAAAAGTGATAATCATCTCTTTAATTTCTCTATTAATTGCTATGATATCATGTGCTGCAGGCGCTTCTAATACTCCGGATAATTATAATATCCCCCAAAGCTTTGATTTTGGAAAAAATTATTATAACGTATATGGTAGTCCTGATCTTAATGCCAACATTATTGGAAGTAATGAGTTTGATAGAGATCAAACGGCTACTTTGAATATTGATATAATGAACAAAGGCAAATTGTTAGGATTTAAGAATGACAAAACTCCTTATGATTCCGATGAAATCTATGCAGCTCAGACCGAAATGAAACTTGAGAGTGGGATAGTGGATGCTACAAACGTAGTAGCCTCTCTTTCAACAGATCCGGGAAGCCCAATTGAAGTTAAGTCAGTCAGTCAGCAGATAGGTTCCATAAAAAGCGGAGAGAACTCCCCAGCACCAGCAAAATTCGATATAAAAATTGATAAAAAAGCAAAGGCTGGAGAATACAACCTTTATTTGAATCTTTCTTACGATTATCAAAAAAATGTGCATATTACGAATCCGAACGTTGCTGCTCAGACCTATGACGTGAGCCACTGGTATGGAATAATGAACCAGAACCAGACATTAAAGATTAAAGTGAAAGATCAGGTCGATTTTGAGATTGTAAATACTACAGGCAGTCTTTCCCCAGGTGGGGAGAACATGATCGATATAACAATTAAAAACATTGGTGAGGAAGAAGCAAGAAACGTTAAAGCAATTATTAATCCAGCTGACCCTCTAAGTACAACCGATAGTACGGCATTTCTATATTCTGTAGCACCTGGTAGTACGGCTGTTGCAAAGATTCAGATTAAAGCAGATAGTGAAGCTGTGCCCAAAGTATATGGAGTTGACACTGTATTAAAATACGAAAATCCAGAAGGTGATATTAAGTATACCGATATCCTTGATGCTCCGGTAGAAGTAAAAGAAGCTGGATTCTTCGAGAAGCTTTTTGGGTGGATTTAATGGAAGAAACTCTTGGTTTCTTTTTATAGCTCAAGTGTAGACATTTTGCTCAGGTGAGGGACTTTATATCTTTATCTCTCATCTTACCAAAGGCTGAAGAGTTCTTATCCATTTTTATTCGACTTTTTTGTTGTCTTAAAGAAATGAATATAGAATAAGCGAAAATATGTAAAAACTTATATCTTAAAGCAGCAAAATTATTCAGAGTCATTCAAGCCTTGAGAATTTACACGATACTGGTGCTTCGATTCTGAAATAAATTCATTACTGATTGGAATCTGTGACTTATGAATTTATTCGAAATTCAAGTTTTATGAATCTGTTTTGGAATCACAATACTACTGGGTTTTTATTTCAAATAAACATCTAGAGATATTATGCTATGATTTTTCAGTTAACTGCCTAAGTCTTAAAGTAATATCGGTAGATAAACTGGGAGATCGGTAGATAAACTGGGAGTATTGAGAATGGAGAAGACTGACGAATTTATTAATTATTGTTACAGCAAGATTTTAGGTCGAGTTCCTGATCATGAAGGAAAAGAACATTATCTTAAATTATTGAGCAAAGGTGTACCAAAACATGAAGTATTAATCTCTTTTTTGGATTCTAATGAATATGCTGGTCGCCTAAAAAATTTCGTAACGAATACACCCGAAAATTCGAAAACGGAGCAGACTTTTGACGAGTTTATTAATTATTGTTACAGCAAGATTTTAGGTCGAGTTCCTGATCCTGAAGGAAAAGCACATTATACTAAATTATTAAATAAAGGTATACCAAAACACGAAATATTAATCTCTCTTTTGAATTCTGATGAATATGCTGAGCGCATAAAGTATCTTATGAGTCCTACTATAAAATTCGCTCCTCCAGGACATTTCTACTCTCCATTGCCAAATCTTGATAACATCTCAAGTTTATATCAAAAAATCGATAAATCCCGGAATCCTACTGGAATTGAGATCAACGGTGATAAGCAGATAGAATTACTCAAACAATTCCAGAAATATATCTCCATAATTCCATTTGGAGATGGTTTCAAGCAGAATAATACCAGATATTTTTTTAACGGTAATGAGTGGTACAGTTACGGAGACGCAATTGTATTATTTTGCATGATCAATTACTTTAAGCCAGAACGGCTTGTTGAAGTGGGATCGGGTTATTCGTCACTTGTTACTCTTGACACCTGCGAATTATCAAATCTTAATACGAAAATTACCTTTATTGAACCTTATCCAGATCTTATTTTAAGTCTATTGTCTGATCGAGATAATCCAGAAAAGCTTATTTTAAGAAAAGAGGTTCAAGCGGTAGATCTATCTCTTTTTGAAGATCTGAATAGTGGGGATATTCTATTCGTAGATAGCTCCCATGTTGTAAAATTTGGTAGCGATGTTCTTTTTATTCTTTCCGAAGTACTTCCCCGTCTTAAATCTGGTGTAATTATTCATTTTCACGATATCTTCTGGCCTTTTGAATATCCTCTTGAGTGGCTAGAACGTGCATGGAATGAGGCATACTTTTTAAAGACATTACTTATAAACAATAAAAATTACGAAATTTTGTATTTCAATGATTATATGGGGCAAATGCATCCAGATTTGGTGAAGCAATACATGCCGCTTGCATTGAAAAATTTCGGATGCGGAATTTGGTTAAAAAAACTTTAATCTGAGTTTTTCGTTGGTTGAATGTTTGAATAAGTGTTTATCATACCGTTTCAAAACTAGATTTAAATATATCTGGCGTTAATCTTCAATCTTCAGTTTTTCGCTTCCTGAGTGTAGAAAAACGTGTTTATCATAGAGGCTTTTCAGCCTGATCGTAGCCAGACGCCTCCATGTCCCAACACAAAGTATATATGTTATGCTGCGTTCTCTAGTGATGTTTTTACCGAAAAACTCATGCTTTTCCAGGGATTCCTGAAAAGTCACACAGCAGTTTGTTGTGGCGGATTAAAATCTCCCGATCGATGTGTTGGTCCGTTATAGTCGGTAAAGATATAACTTCAGCCCGAAGATTCTCTTCAGGGCATCGATCAATTAATATCAGGAGAAATATTATGGCAAAAATGCATACCAAAAGAAGAGGTAAGTCAGGTTCCACCAGGCCTATCAGAACCGAGCCGCCTGAGTGGTGCAAGATCAGTGCAGAAGAAGTTACTTCGATCACCCTTGATCTCTGGAAACAGGGTGTTTCCACTGCCGAAATCGGAATGATTTTAAGGGACCGCTACGGGGTTCCAGATACCAAACTTATTACAGGCAAGAAGATCACAACCATCCTCAAGGAAAACAGCGTTTCTCCAAACGTTCCGGAAGACCTCACAAACCTTATTGTTAAGGCTCTGAGACTCAGGAAGCACCTTTCTATTAACAAGAAAGATGTCCACAACAAGCGTGCCCTTAACCTGACTGAATCCAAAATTAGAAGGCTTGTTAAGTACTACCAGCAGGAAAAGGTACTTCCGAGAGACTGGTTCTACAAACCTGAAACTGCAGAAATGATGATTACCAGGTAAAAACCTGGAAATCTTTCTCTGGTCGGCTTTACCTCTCCGGCAAACCGCACCGCTATTTTAAAATCTACTTTTATTTTTTCTTTTATACTTTTTTCTCTGACGACTTTTTAATTTGTTATTTACTCTTTATCTTGTTTTTCTCTCTGCATTATCGGTTTTTATAAGTTCTGAGCGAGCACCACTTCAGGACTCCCAGGAACTACACAGCGCATACCTGCAATTTCTCCTATTATTACGGGGAGACCATACACTTCCTCGATAACCTGAGGCGTAATTACCTCGGCCCCTCCATGAGCGTGAACTTTCCCTCCTTTAAGGAAAATAAACCGGTCTGCGTACCTTAAGGCCTGATTGAGATCGTGCATTGTCATTACGGCTGCAATCCTGTGTTCAAGGACGATCTGCCTGATTATGGCCAGAATCTCAACCTGATTTCTCATATCAAGGCTGCTTGTAGGTTCGTCAAGGAGAAGGATTTTTGGCTCCTGTACGAGTGAGCGTGCGATTGCGACCTTCTGGAGTTCGCCTCCGCTCATTTCATCGATATATGCCAGGCGGAGTTTTTCCATGGAAAGTAACCTGAAAACCGAATCGACTATTCGGAGGTCTTTTTCTGTAACATCCCATTTAATATGGGGCCGCCTTCCTAGCAGGACTGCATCAAAAGCGGTCAGCCTTCCGGTTTCCACCCGCTGGGGAACATACCCGATAAGGCGTGCAATCTCCATTGTTCCAAGGTCAAAAAGGTTATTTCCATCAAGATGAACTGCTCCTCCTTTGGGGCGGAGAATCCTGTTAAGGCATTTTAAAAGTGTAGTCTTGCCAACTCCATTGGGCCCAAGGATTGCTACAACTTCCCCTTCCTCTATGGAAAAGGCGACTTCATGTAGAATTTTACGGTTGCGATACAAGAATTCAAGTTCTTCTACTGAAAGAATCATCGTTTGTACCCCTTAAGAAGTAAGTATATGAAAACAGGTGCTCCCATGAACGCAGTAAGAATAGATACGGGCAGTACATATGGCGAAATTATAAGCCTTGCCGCAGTATCGGATGCCAGAAGCAGAATTCCTCCAAACAGGATAGAACCTGGTATCAGGTAACGCTGGTCATCACCTATGACTCTTCTGACCATATGAGGACAGACCAGCCCTACAAATCCTATAACCCCAAGAAACGCAACAATCACTGCAGAGACTAGGGCTGCGACTACCATGCCTACCAACCTTGTCCTTTCCACATTGACCCCGAGGCCTTTTGCAGTTTCATCTCCAGCATCTATGGCATTGTAGTTCCAGCAGTTAGTAATGAAGAAGATAATCGCAAGCAGCACGACGGCTGTCATTATTTCAAGTTCCAGCCAGTTCACTCTTCCTACATCACCAAAAGTCCAGAAAACGACCGCTGCAAGCTGGGTATCGTCAGCAAAGTACTGGAGAAACGCCGTGCCTGCGGTAAAGAGGGAAGAAAGCGCAACTCCTGCAAGTACCATTACCTCGGGTGAAGCCCCCCGTATACTTGAGATTAGCAGAATTACTCCGGTTGCAAGGAGGCAAAAGAAAAAGGCTACTATTGTTGTCAGGTAAGGGTTGTTAATTGTTACAGCATCTGCAACTGTGGACTGTACTTTTCCGGTGCCGAGAACCACAACAGATACTGCAGCTCCGAAAGCACCGGCATTTGAAATTCCAAGCGTGAAAGGAGATGCAATGGGATTACGCAGGATAGACTGCATCACAACTCCTGCAACTGAAAGTCCGGCTCCTGCGACTATTGCAGCCAGGGCTTGAGGGAGTCGGATGTTCCATATTATTAAATCCCATTTTGTAGAAACACTGTGCCCCATTATGGTTTGCAGCACTTCATAAGGCGGTATTGTCACCGCGCCTACCGAGATTGAGTAAACAAGCATAATAAAGAGGAGCAGAAGCCCCCCCATGATCCAGAAGTATTTTCTGCGTATATACACGAGATAATCTTCCGGAACTGCTCCTTTGGCGAAATGCACCTGTTTATACCCTCCATCATAGTGGGATCTGCTTGAATCCCATGTTATTGTACTGTCCGTTCAGGTCTGAGAATACAGGTTTTCCAACAAAGAAAGTGTATATCTCGTCAGCTTTTGCTTCCGGATCGATATCTTCAAACCTGTCAGGATAGAGCACTTTTCCAACAAAATAAGCGTTTGCAAGCACGGATTCATAGTTGGTGCTGTAGAAGTTGTAAGGAATTACTCCATAGACCCTGCCATTCTTTACAGCCGAGAGCCCTGCGAGGGACGTATCATTCTTGAGCTCTCCGATCGCTCCTTCATTTCCAAGCTGGAGGGTGCCAACATCGATAAATATATAATCGGGATCCCAGTCTACAAGTGCCTCTTTGGCAATATCCGCATGCTCTGTGCCCATTCCGGCTGCAACATTCTTTGCATTCACCCAGAGGAATGGCGCATAAGCGGGCTCTGTGGAGATTATCCCGTGAGCGCCTGCCATACTCACCCCGCCAACATAGACAGTTTTTCTTTCAGATTCCGGAATGTCTGCAGTCCTGTTTTCAAGGTCCTGCATGGTAGCTTCGATATACGAGATTACTTCTTCTGCCCTTTCCTGTTTTCCCACAGCTTCGCCCATGATCCTGAGAGAGCTATACATTTCGGTTTTCTGCTCCTCATTATTCAAAGACCCGTAAGGGAAGGAAACCACGGGAATAACTGTTTTTTCCTGAAGAGCGTCGGCATCAGTGGCAGTTGATGATGATGCCTGGCCAATCATACTGCTTTTCAGGATAACCTGAGGGTTAACCTCAAGGATCTTTTCAGGGTCGTCTTCCCCTCTTGCCTCCCCTATTAGGGGATATTCTTTAAGCTGCGGATTAGCATGGACATAGGGGCGCCCCTCAATTTCGTTTTCCTTTTTCTCCATGCTGTCAACCCCTACTATATGATCCTGAGCCTGCAGGTATACAAGATAGCGGAGGCATCCGGCTCCTGAGCAAACAACCCGTTCCACATTCTCAGGTATGGTGACTTCCCTGCCGAACCCATCCGTAAGTGTAAACTTTCCAGATTCTGCTGCTTTGTCAGCATCCACAGCCCCTGAAGCTTCTGCTGGAGCCGATACTTCAGGATTTTTATTAGATGCGGATTTGTCTGTGCATCCTGAAGTCATTACCAGGGCAGCAATGAGTATTCCTATTAAAATAATTTTATTTAATTTATTACTATGACCTAGTTTCATGTTACTTCCCTCTATGATCAAAGAGTAAAAGTATTACATATAATTAACTAAATTTTCTTATTTATTATCTAGACCTCAATAACTTTCCGAAAGTGATGAGCTATTGTGAATTTTAAAGCCAGACAAAGATAAACTTGCGGTGTAATCTGATCGGCTTGTTTTTTATTACTGAAAACGAGAACCTATGATTGCGGCTGTTCTTTGGTGGGTTTATGCCTGTAAAAAGTTAACTCTGTGAAAGCTGACCCGGTAAAAATATGAACTAAAAGGGAATAAAATTGTAAGAATTAGATAAAAACACCACAGTAAAAAACAACAAAAATAGAATAAATGTAGTTTAAAAAATAAACAAAAACTGTATGAAGTAATTATTGAGCGGATCCCAAAGCTCAAAATTACTTCTTTGAAGCTCGAATCTTCTCTACTAAAATCAAGTAAATGTATGAAAATGATGAGTAGAAGCTCCCATAATTAGGAAGTATTTCCTCCTTACGTAGGCTAGGTAATATTTCGTAACTGCTTAATTGCCAGAATGCACTTCTTTATATCTCTTTCATAATGGAATTGGTTTGAATCCAAGGTTGTCGTACTGTCCATTAAGATCAGAGTATAAAGGTTTGCCAAGGAAGAAGGTATAAATCTCGTTGGCTTTTGCTTCCGGATCGATATCTTCAAACCTGTCAGGATAGAGCACTTTTCCAACAAAATAAGCGTTTGCAAGCACAGATTCATAGTTGGTGCTGTAGTAGTTGTAGGGGATCACTCCATAGACCTTTTTATTCTTTACAGCTGAAAGTCCTGTAAGGGATGTATCATTTTTTAGCTCTCCAATCGCTCCTTCTTTACCAAGCTGAAGGGTGCCGATATCGATAAATATATACTCTGGATCCCAGTCTACGAGTGCTTCTTTGGCAATATCCGCATGGTCTGCACCCATTCCAGCTGCAACATTCTTTGCATTCATCCAGAGGAATGGCGGATAAGCCGGTTCCGTTGAGATAATTCCATGAGCTCCTGCGCTGCTCACTCCTCCAACATAAACAGTTTTTCTTTCGGATTCCGGAATGTCTGCAGTCCTGTTTTCAAGGTCCTGCATGGTAGCTTCGATATACGAGATTACTTCTTCTGCCCTTTCCTGTTTTCCCACAGCTTCGCCCATGATCCTGAGAGAGCCATACATTTCGGCTTTCTGCTCCTCGTTTTTTAAAGACCCATATGGGAGCATTACAACAGGAATGCCGGTTTTATCCTGAAGCGAGTCGGCGTCAGCAGTATTAGTTGCTGTCGGCTGACTGTTTGCACCGGTTTTCAGGATGACCTGGGGGCTGATGGCAATTATTTTTTCAGGATCATCCTTGCCTCGGAATTCTCCAATTAGGGGATAATCTTTAAGCTGCGGGTTTGCAAGGGCATAGGGACGACCATCGATTTCGCTCTTCTCTTTTTCTATGCTGTCAACCCCTACTACATAGTCCTGAGCTTGGAGGTATACAAGATAGCGTAGGCATCCGGCTCCTGAGCAAACAACCCGTTCCACATTCTCAGGTATGGTGACTTCCCTGCCGAACCCATCCGTAAGTGTAAACTTTCCAGATTCTGCTGCTTTGTCAGCATCCACAGCCCCTGAAGCTTCTGCTGGAGCTGATACTTCTGAACTTTTATTTGATGCTGATTTGTCTGTGCATCCTGAAGTCACTACCAGGGCAGCAATGAGTACTCCTATTAAAATAATTTTATTTAATTTATTACTATAACCTATTTTCATGTTACTTTCCTCTATGACCAAAGAGTAAAAGTATTACATATAATTATCTAAATTTTCTTATTTATTACTAAAGTCCCAAAAGTTTTCTGAAAATGACGAGTTATTATAACTTTTAAATCAAGATGAAGATAAACTTGCAGTGTAACCTGAAACCAGCTTGCTTTTAATTATTGAACGATTGTGGTTGCTTTTGGTGGAATTGATGCCTCCAAAAAGTTAACTCCATGAAAAACTGTCCGGTAAATATTTGTCAAAAACAGATATAATAAATGGTATGAGTATTATAAAAACATATAAATTTGTAAAAATTAGGTAACTATATCCTGAATAGTTACCACATCTTTTTTTAGTTTATAGGTTGCTCACTTTAGCTTCCTTAATTAGGCTTTAACTAACCTTAATTAGGCTTTAACTAATTATCTCCAGGCTCATATCTATCCATCTCGATTTATGGATAAGGGAACCCATAGATATGACATCTACTTCCGTTTTTGCATAATCTTCAAGGTTTTCTTGGGAAATTCCTCCGGAAGCCTCCACAATAACTGAGTTTCTAATCCCTTTTCCTTTAAGTATTTCAAGGGTTTTTTGGACGGCTTCGGGCTGCATATTGTCCAGCATTATAATATCAGATCCCATTTCTGCGGCGAGAACAGCATTTTCTGCAGACTCTACCTCGACTTCTATTTTCCTTGTGAAGCTGGTTTTTTTTGCGGCTTCAATTGCGGCTTCTATTCCCATAAGTTTGATGTGATTGTCTTTAATCATAACTGAGTCCGAGAGGTTGAATCTATGAGTGTCTCCTCCGCCTGCAGCTACAGCCAGCTTTTCAAACTTCCTTATGCCTGGAGTGGTTTTTCTGGTACAGGCCACTCTTGTAGTCTCGGAAAACTTCCTTACCGTATCCACGCAGGTTCTGGTAAGGGTTGCAATCCCGCTAAGGTGCCCGAGGAAATTTAGGGCAAGCCTCTCTGCCCTGAGAAGGGATACTGCTCCCCCCTTTAGCCTGAAAATTATCTCTCCTTCTTTGAGACAGTCTCCGTCTTTTAGAGTGGTTTCGGCCTGAATTCCAAGATAGCAAAAAATTGATTCGGCTTCTTTTATCCCTGCAACGGTACAGGCTTCTTTTGTAAAAATAATGGCTTCGGCTGGTTTGTCAGGTACAACAGTGCACGAAACGTCATCGTATCCCAGATCTTCTTCTATAAAGCTTTCAACCTCTTTGATAAGCATAATTTTTACCCGCTGTTTTTATGTTGCCCGGATTTATAAGAGGTACGGGCGTTTTTTATTTTCCTCTCATTTAAAAAATAATCTCAACAGAAGGTTTTAAGAGAGGGAAATGAATACAGTACCCCGGTTCTTAGGCTTTTAAAGCCGAGTACTAATATCTAAAGATCAAGGTTTATTGATTATTTATAGGAGCCTGGAATTCTGAAAATAGGAGTTATTGGTTGCGGATTTATTGGTGGACAGATTTGCAGGGCTATTGATAAAGGAGTTATTAAGGCCGAGTTGTATGCCCTCTGCGACTCTTCTGAGCGCAAAGTTAAGGAACTCAAAGCATCTCTTGAAAGATACAGCCCTGCCTCAATGACAATTGATGAGCTACTGCAAAATGTGGATCTTGTTGTAGAAAGCGCCTCTCAAAAAGCTGTCAGGTTGATGGTACCGCAGGCTCTTGAAGCAGGGCGTGATGTGATGGTTCTAAGTGTAGGCGCTCTTGCGGATGAAGAACTCAGAGAAAGACTCTTCAGACTTGCAAAACAAAATAACTGCAAGCTCTATTTCCCTTCAGGCGCAGTTGCTGGTATTGATGGGATAAATTCGGCTTCAGCAGCGGAAATCTCCTCAGTTACCCTTACTACCAGAAAACCGCCTATGGGCCTTGCAGGCGCTCCCCATGTTGAAGCTCTGGGAATTAAGCTTGAAAAAATCGAAAAAGAAACCCTTCTTTTCGAGGGGCCAGCCTCGGAAGCAGTTAAAGCCTTCCCTGCAAATGTAAATGTTGCAGCCACAATAAGTCTGGCAGGCATAGGCTTTGAGCGGACTAAAGTAAGAGTAATTGCCGATCCTACTTTGTCCAGAAACGTACACGAGATAACTGTAGAAGGTGAATTCGGGAAACTTACAACAAGAGTCGAAAACCTTCCCTCTCCTGAAAACCCGAAAACCAGTTACCTTGCAGCCCTTTCTGCAATTTCCACCCTGAAAAAGATCCTCAGCCCTGTCCAGATCGGCACCTGAATTGACAAACAAAGGCGTGAAATTAACATCCCTTCTCATCTTCTTTTTACAGCAACCGTTGAGCTGCAACCGTTAGGCCGCAACCGTTGCGCCGGTTGATCACGCCGAATAGGGTTTGGGGATAAGGCTAGCAAACTCAAACGTAGCTAGGGGGGTTTCGATCAAGCCTTTTTTGAAAAGACTTGTGGGCAAGCAGTTTTTTAAAAAGGTTTGCGGGACTCGGACAGCGACTCGAAGGTTCACAAAAATACAATTCCAAATATTATTCACAAATATTATATAGTGCGGGAGAGTTAAGCACGTAAGCTCTCAGGAGCAAATGGCATGCGTGCAAAAAGAGCGCGCTGGATGAAATATCCATCGTTGCACTCCTTTTTACGTTCACTCGCCTGTTAAAATTCCTTTATGTCTAAACTGATTGTTTTAAGCTTGATCTTCAATTTCAGCCCCGGATTTATTTTCCGGATTTTGTTTCAAAAACTTATGGTGGTCCCATGCAGCAAGCAGAGCTAATAGAAAGGATCAAAAAACTGAAAATAAAACGAAATGCAGTTATTCTTGCTCATTATTATTCCCGTCCTGAGGTTCAGGATATTGCAGATTTTGTCGGAGACTCTCTAGGACTTAGTCAGGAAGCTGTCCGTCAGACTGCTGACGTTATCGTTTTCTGCGGCGTCCATTTCATGGGAGAAAGTGCTGCAATTCTTTGTCCTGACAAAACTGTCCTCCTGCCAGAAATCGATGCCACTTGCCCTATGGCAGACATGGTGGATATCGAAGGTCTTAGGAGAGAAAAAGAAAAGCATCCTGATGCCCCTGTGGTCTGCTATGTTAACAGCTCGGCTGCAATCAAGGCTGAATCTTATATCTGTTGCACGTCTGCCAATGCTGTTGAGGTGGTAAACTCTCTGGAAGCCGATGAGGTTATTTTCGTGCCTGATAAAAATCTGGCTGCCTACGTTGAAGCCCGGACTGACAAAAAAATCATTCCCTGGGAAGGGCATTGTCCCACGCACCACCAGATCCTAAGAGAGGATGTCCTGAAAATGAAGGAGAAGCATCCTAAAGCTAAGTTCATTGCACATCCTGAGTGTCGCCCCGAGGTTTTGGAACTTGCAGACCATATCGCAAGCACTCGAGGAATGATAATGTATGCAAAGAACTCTCCTGCACAGGAGTTCATTATAGGTACGGAATGTGGACTTCTTCACGGGCTCTATAAGGCAGCTCCCGAAAAGAAATACTACTGCATCTCCGAATTTGCCTGCTGCCCAAGCATGAAAATGGTTAATCTTGAAAAAGTCCTAGTCTCTCTTGAAAAAATACAGCATATCGTAACTGTCCCATACGATGTAAGAATCAAAGCAAAAGAGGCGCTTGACCGAATGCTTGCGGTAAAAATTCGATAAATACTTGGTGTTTTAAACTTCTTTTTAGATTCACTTGATTTCAAATAAGGGAAAAATATAAGGAGTAGGTGGGAAGAGAAATTTCACCTATTATTTCACCTACTTCATTTAAGGCATAAATGTACATTTTTCTCAGATCTTTTTCTTTAATATACAATATCCAATAAGAAGCATGAAAAGCGGTAAGGAGAGTGCCATAAATATCCTAGCTGCTCCCATCGGATTCTTTATTTTACTGTTTTTTTCTGTATCTCCATTAAGACTTCCTCCGCTTCCCAAACTTCTCAGGGTTTCCTTTATTTTTCCTGCCCCACTGACTTCTTTTACAGTTTGTCCGGTATATTCTGTTATTGCAAAGGAAGAATAGCCAGGAGTTTCCGATTTAAAGTAGACGTAATTCTCGTCTTCTCCAGTTTTTTCCGTATTAAGGGGCTGCCACTCTTCATCGTATCGTTGAAGTATTACGCGAGCATCACTGATATTGTTATCTTTGATCCATGTCTTCTCAACCTTGAACTCTACAAATCCACTTCTAATGGAACTAGGAAGCCCTGCTCCCTTATCTCCTACCCAGATATTCACATATTCATATACCGTACCTTCAGGAGAGATCGGGACGAGTGTGGATCTGTTTTTAAGTTCCTCTACAATGGTTGTTGTTTTTCTGAACGTCTTCTTCGGATCAAATTCAATCTTTGTAATGCATGTGACATTTTCTATAAATTCGAATCGAACAGGATAACCACCCATGACACTCCTAGTAGAAAGTTCCTTAACTGCAATGTTGGTCGCTTTCTCGCTGGAAACAAGATTCATACCTGAACCGCTAGAAGAATCCGAATCCTCATCTTCAGTATCGGAATTTCCGCTATCTGAGTTTTTAGTATCTGGACTTTTGGTATCTGAACTTGTTCTATCCGAGTCTTGAGTATCAGAATCCCCACTATCTGATTTTACGGTATCCGATTTTTTGGTATCCGATTTTTTGGTATCTGATTTTTTGGTTCCTGAATTTCCATTGTCTGGACTTGTGCCTGAGTCTCCACTACCTGAGTTTGAATCTCCTTTGCCAGAATCTCCCTCATCCGAGCCGGGAGTTGAGCTTCCATCATTCGAGTCCGAATCTGATTTTCCATCATCTGATCCAGAATCTGAATCCCCATTATTTGAATCGGGATTTGAATTTCCATTATCCGAGTCTGAGTCTGAGTTCTT
>ENA-UOOE01000236-UOOE01000236.1-fermentation-metagenome-genome-assembly--contig:-NODE-236-length-59428-cov-4.236707_pt1 | contig 59428 bp, 52 predicted proteins | sample MGYA00245776_ERZ724021 | MGnify/ENA primary metagenome ERZ724021 (study PRJEB28704, sample SAMN03018321) | fermentation metagenome | biome: anthropogenic terrestrial biome; feature: soil; material... | reverse complement strand
AAAACGAATTGGCGTTTCCTTAAATAGAGGGGTCAAAATTGAGTCGGCGAAAACAAAATCGTCCTGGCTTCGATAACATTACTGCAGTCAAAGAGAACAGAGTATATTTAATTACCTCAGATATCTGTGATAGATCTTGCAATGCTATTGGTATTGCCTACATGGCAAAGTGGTTCCATCCGGATCTCTTCAAGGATCTGGACCCACAGTCTATTCATCAGGAGTACTTGACAAGGTTCCAAGGACTGGATTATGATCTGAGCAAGCAAGGCGTATTTGTCTACCCGGAGGAGGGCTGAATGAAAAGATCAATTCTATGCATACTGATGGCCTTCATATCTTCGGCGATGATCTTCATGCCTGCGGTTGCGTCATCGAGTTTCACCCTGAACATCTTCGGCAATGCGAATATGGACGAAACAATAGATGAGTTAGATATCGACTATGTTAAAGGAGTAATCGATGGATCATATGCTCCCACAAACCTGACCGATGCCAATTGTGATGGACTGGTGGATGACAGAGATTTAGAGCAGGTGCAAAAGATCATAGACGGAACCGAAAGCGAGATCTCTATCCTTGATGCCCAGAAGCGGAACGTCACACTGACGGTCCCAATCAAAAAGGCAGTCGCTGTGAACACGGGCGCTCTCGAGATCATTCGAGCAATAGGCGTCGATGTCTCAGATGTATTTGCAGGCGTTAGCTCTTATGCAATCGCCAACGCCCTGTATTGGCCGGAGTTGAAGGATACACAGAGCATCACCTACGGCAGCCCTGACTACGAGCAGCTTGCCACGCTTAAACCTGACGTCGTAATACTGTATAAGGCTCCTAAAAAGGATGAGTCCTTTGATAAGTACCAGGCCATTGGAGTTCCTGTAATATGCATGGACTGCTTCAATCAGAAGGAGATGGATGGCAGCATCAAGATATTTGGTGAGCTGTTCAGCAAAAGGGCCGAGGCAAACGACCTGATTGAATGGTATCATAAGTATGTCGACCTTGTAGTCCAGAGAACCGGAGGCCTATCCGAATCTGAGCGGCCAAAGACGCTCTTCTATAACTATCCGGAGTCCAATTATCCTCTCCTGAAGGCCAGCAACAGCAAGACCGGGGAGCATACCATGATCGTCCAGGCAGGCGGGACAAACATCGCCGAGAACCTCAACAGCTCCTCGGGTGTAGCGGAAGCTGAATGGGAGTGGCTGCTGGCAGAGGACCCGGAGATTATCATAAGCAATGTGGTAGCTGCAGAGGACAAGTCAGGCTACAGCGCCAATGAATCTGCCTGCGACTACATGAAGGGCATTCTGGATATGCTGCAGAATGACACAACCATAAGCTCAACGGCTGCTGGCAGGAATGGTCGGATTTTCATAATCTGTACCGATATCAATAGGGGACCCATGCAGGCCGCAGGAACTGTGCTGATGGCAAAGCTTGTCCATCCCGATTTGTTCGAGGATCTCGACCCAGAGAGCATATTGAAGGAGTACTACGAAAGCTGGCAGAATATTCCTTACCGGGGCATCTACGTTTATCCGCCGTTGGAGTGATGAAAAGTGAAAAGAATTTCTTATTTTTTGGCGGCTGCGGCCTTGCTCGCGGCCCTGCCCGGACAGTCCTCAGGCTACACGCTGGAGATCTTCGGCAACGCCAACTTGGACGACACCATAGATGAACTGGACATAGCCTATCTTGAGGGCGTGATTAACGGTACTAATGCTCCCACAAATCTCAGCGACGCCAATTATGACGGCCAGATCAATCAGCACGATATAGATCAGATTAAAATGATTATGATGAACGACGAGAGCGAACTCATCCTGAAGGATTCCATTGATCGCGTAGTGAAAGTCAAGATGCCTGTTGAGCGAGTGGCCCTCCTCAATAAATACTGCGCAGAGGCGATACAGATATTTGGCGTTCAGGACAGGGTTGTAGGAGTGGAGACTGAGGCCAAGGAATACACATACCTTCCGGAGGTCAGCAGCCTTCCTGCCTTGGGGAAGGCAGGAGAGCCCGATCTGGAGGCAATCGTAAGCCACAACCCGGATCTTTTAATAACCTGGTACTCGACCAACGTCCCTGACCTCGAAAAAGGCCTTCCTCAAGCTATTCCAATAATTGACCTCTCATTCACAAAGCCCGCAAACCTCTCCAGAGACGTAAAGACCCTGGGCTACATCTTTGGAACTGTGGACGAAGCAGACGATTACATTGAGAATTTCCACGACAAATATATCAACCTAATCGAATCCAGGATTGGGAGATTGTCAGAGGACGAGAGGCCAAAGGTCTATCTGGAGTGCAATGCCCCCTGCAAAACTTACGGAAACACCACCGGCGCCCACCAGATGATGGTTCTCGCCGGCGGGACGAATATATTTGACGACGTGTCAGGCATACCAGTAGTGGACCCGGAGGCGATAATCGATAAGAACCCCGAGATCATCATCCGAGGGGCTTACACAGATGCCGGATACAGCTTTGATAACTCCTCAAAGATTGCAGAGCTGAGGGCGGAGATTATGGATCGATCCGGATTTGATAAAATCCAGGCAGTCACGAGCAACAACACCTACATCATTGACGTAAACCTTCATTACGGCCTCGACTATCCAATCGGCCTGGTTTATTTCGCCAAGACCATCCATCCCGAGCTTTTCAGTGACGTCGATCCAATGAAGGTTCATCAGGAATTTCTGACCGATATTCTGGGCGTGGACTTCGATCTAAGAGAGAACGGCGTATTCGTCTATCCACCTCTGGAGGAGAATTGAATGAGACAATTCTTCAACCTTTTTGCGATCTTCTTCGTTTCAATTGTGCTGGCGGTCTTACTTGCTTGCGCATCCGATTCTACGCTGCAGATCTTTGGCAATGCGAACATGGATGAAGATGTGGATGAGGAAGACATCGCATATCTGCAGGGCATAATTAATGGCACAAATGAACCCACTAAATTAGCAGATGCAAATAACGACAGCATAATCGACGAAACCGATGTTTCTCAAATTGAGAAGATCATTGAGGGAAGCGAAACTGATCTGACGATAATCGATTCTGCAGGTCGGGTTCTGACTGTGAAGCTGCCGATAGATCGGGTCGTTGCATTCAACAATCACCAAGTGGAGACAATGAGATCGATTAAGGCGGAGGATAAAATTGTGGGCGTGGGGAGCGATATCAAAAACGATGAGATCCTGTCGGAATTCTATGAGTATCCAAATGTGGAATCTACCAAGAATCCTAACTACGAGGAGATTTTAAAGCTAAATCCACAGGTAGTTTTCTTATTCGCAACATTTTCAATAACCGAAGGCGATGCAATTCAAGATCATTTAAAACAGCTTAATCCAGATATTAAAGTGATTCGCATAGACACGTTCAAACCCGAGAGCTATGTTGAAGAAACTAAAATGCTAGGATATCTATTCAACAAAATAGATGAATCAGAGCAGTTCATCGTGTTCTATGAATCCTGGATGAATTCCATAAAGGAACGAGTAGATCAGATTGCTGAGGATGATAAACCTTGGATCTACTACGAAAGCAGGAAGCCGTATTACAGCGCAGGCAATGGAACAGGACATCAACAGAAGATCGAGCTTGCTGGCGGCAGGAATATTTTCAGTGACCAAGAGAACTACTTCGATGTGGATCCCGAGTCTGTAATAAAGCTGGACCCAGAGATAATTGTGCGGCTTGATGCAGATATCAAGGGGTACAATACCAGCGAAACGAAACGCCTTAGGGAAATTCATGATGAGATCTTAAACCGCTCCGAACTGGCAAATGTTAGGGCAATAAAGAATAATGCAGTAATTGTTATTGATAATCATATCCTGGGCAATGTAAGGCATTTCATCGGGATCGGATATCTGGCGAAGCTTTTCCATCCCGAGATGTTTAAGGATCTGGACCCAAAAGCAGTCCATCAGGAATACCTGACCAGATTCCAGAGATTGGACTACGATTTAGATGATCGGGGGGTATTCATCTATCCGCCCTCGGAGGAGAAATAAATGAGAGCATCACATCTTTTTTACCTGTTGTGCCTGGCATCTATCGCAATGCAGGCGGTCATGCCTGCAGTTCTCGCTTCCGATTACATTCTGGAGATCTTCGGCAATGCAAATATGGATGATAAGATAGACGAAGCAGATGCCACATACATTGCGGATGTCATTGCATCCAGCATGAGCCCTACCACGCTCTCTGATGCCAATGGCGATGGAAAGGTGGATGGAAGAGATATCGATCAGGTCCAAAGGATAATCAACGGGACTGTGGAGCAGCTCATAGTCATGGATGAAGCCAACAGAACCGTCAGGATAGATATGCCCGTCAAGAGCGTGGTACCTCTGGTGGACCGGGACGCAAAGATCCTCGGAGTCCTTGGCGCAACCGGCCTTGCAGTCGCTGTCTCCGACAATATTAAAGACAGCAAAGAGTACAAGGCAACTCTACCGAGCCTCACAGATCTGGAATCGGTCGGCTCATGGACAGAGCCTGATCTGGAAAAGCTGCTTCAAATCGAGCCTGATTTGCTCATCGCCTATAGCACCAGTGCAGAGAACATCAATAACAGCATTGGCAACCGAGTGGCTGTTCTGGGATTTGCCTCTTCCACACCTCATTCGACAAAAGATGAGCTGCTCAAGTTGAGCTATGTCCTCAATAAAAGAGAGAACGCAGAGATATACTTCAAAGAATTCCACGACAAATACCTGAATATCATCAAGGATCGACTTGTGGATATTCCGGATGATGATAGGCTAAGGGTGTACATTGAAAGCAACTCCGGGAATTACAGGACATACAATAAAAATTCCGTGGTACAGAAGCTTGTCGATCTGGCTGGGGGAAGACACATATTCTCCGATATTGAGGGAAACGGGGCTTTTGCCACCCTTGGTGCCGAGGAGATCATGAAAAGGAATCCGGATATAATCATCAAGTATGCAGAGAAGAACAGCTCCGGCTACGAGGTGAGCGATCCCTCAAAGATGGAAGCCCTGCGAAATGAGATCCTCGATCGCCCAGAGCTGGCAGAGGTAAATGCCGTAAAGAGCGGCAGGGTTTATGTGATGAGCTCCTATCTGAGCTACGGAACGGATTATCCTGTTCTCCTCTTGTATTGGTCCAAATGGCTTCATCCAGATCTGTTCAGGGATATGAATCCCGATGAAATCCACAGAGAGTACTTGAGCATGTTCAGCGAAACGAATTACTCTCCGGAAAACGGGGAGATATTCGTCTACCTCGGGGAGGAAGGCCAGCTAAATACACCCAGTCGGGAGATGATCGGCGGTGAGAAGGCAGCCTGAATGGAAGATGATGGCTCCAGCTCCAAACCGCTGCAGGCAGCGATGAGCTGCAGCTTCCTCGAAGCCGGAGCCTATCTTTATTCCTTATATCCATATTCGCTAAGGCCGGAAGACACCTTGCTTTAGACACGCAGCTTTTTTCAACTCAGCGGCTTGATGATCAGGGGATGAAGCAGCACAGCTACAAGAGCGCAGGCGACATCTCCAAGCGCGTGGGCCGGGTCTACGGCTGGGAGGCCACGACGCAGGAGGTGGACGACTGGATCTTCGACGATATAGCCCGGACTTTTATCATGGACGAGGAGAACCGCAAGTTCTTCCAGGAGAACAACCCCTGGGCTATGGAGGAGATGGGACGCAGGCTACTGGAGGCCGAGCAGAGAGGCTTGTGGAAGGCAGATCCTGAGGTCCTGGATGCCCTCAAGAACCTTTACCTGGAGATCGAGGGCTGGATGGAGGAGCGGATGGGCGACATCGAAGGCGAGTTTCAGGGCGGATCGATCGATGTCATCAATGCCGACGAGGTGGCTGCCTGGAAGGAGAAGATGAGCAAGGTGATCGGGGCATAAGCCCGAGGATCCTCGCAGGATTAGAGATAGGCTCTAGGAATCCTCTTTGTGATATAGTAATACAATTACCAAAAGACTTATTAATATTGGTATAAACCAGCAAGATGATATCGATGATCGAATCAGGAGAGAGTAAAGCTGCCCCTGAGGGCGCAAACCATGACGAGATCAGCCCTGCTGAGGGGCTGCCCAGCAGAAAGAATGAGCACGATAGAGATTTTCAGCCGGCAACGATCATCAAGAGCAATGATTTTGGCCAATCTCATCTGAACGGCTATGGTTTGCTCCCGGAGTTCAGGGTTGATGCTATAAATAGAGCCTTCATCTCTTATCCTGAGGCATGAGGCTGATGTCCGAATCACAAATGAAAGAGAGGCTGGGCGCGGGCCAGAAGACTCAGTCCAGGACGACGGCTGCTCAGGAGCTGAGGGCGCAGTACCAGAAGTTCATCGGAAGGAAGATGTTCTTTCTAGCTGCGCTTGCCTTAGGCATTGTATTGCTGGCGGGCTATGCTGCCACCCGGGGATCGGCGGATATCAGCGTGATGGATGTTTACTCCACCATCCTGGCAAAGTTCTTTCCCCAGTATTTCCAGACCACTTGGTTCTCAGACACCATCGTCTGGGGACTGAGGCTGCACAGAATCCTTATGGGGATCGTGGGAGGAATCGGCCTGGCCATCGCCGGAGCGGTCATGCAGGGTATCCTTAAAAATCCCCTGGCCAGCCCCTTCACCCTGGGCATCTCCTCAGCTGCTTCCTTTGGAGCGGCCATGGCCATAATCATGGGGGCGGGATTCATGGGCGGGGAATGGCTGATCATCGGCAATGCCTTCGTTTTCACTCTTCTCGCTGCGGGGGCGGTCTATGGACTGGCAAAATATAAAGGGGTCACACCAGAGACCATGATCCTGGCGGGAATTGCCATCTCATACCTTTTCAGTGCCATGACCTCATTTCTGCAGTATATCGGCCATGCAGAGCAGGTTCAGGAGGTGGTCTTCTGGTCGATGGGCTCGCTGGGCCGCTCCTCTTGGGATAAGGTCTGGATAGTCAGCGCGGTCATAGCCATCTGCCTTCCCTATCTTATCATCAAATCATGGGACATAAATGCCATGGGGGCGGGTGACGAGACCGCCAAGAGCCTGGGAGTGAATGTGGAGAGGACCCGGGTGATCAGCATGATGCTGGTCTCGCTCATAACCGCCTCGGTGATATGCTTCACCGGCACCATAGGCTTCATAGGTCTGGTCGCCCCTCATATAACTCGGATGGCGATTGGTGGGGATCACAGGTTCCTGCTTCCCGCCTCTGCTCTGGTGGGGGCGCTGCTCCTCTTAGGAGCTGATACCCTGGCCAGGACCATTCTCGCTCCAGTGATTCTGCCCGTGGGAATAATGACCGCCTTTTTGGGGGTGCCATTCTTCGTCTACCTCTTCATGCGCAGGAAGAGGGAGTTCTGGTAGGCATGCCTGTTCGAAGGATCCAATTGATTATGGGTGCCTCATCTTCCTTTTTTTCGCCATCGCCTCCTGATCCTGATCGTTAACCGCACCGCCCAGGTTAGCATCAGCCATTGGAATTTCTTATCATCCATGCTAATTTCATATCTAAGCTACTTATATCATGAATAACTAATAGTATATGGCTTAAAGGGTGGTCAGGATGAATAAAGAGGAATTCTTAAAACAGATTGAAGGATATGCATTCCCTGAAATGTTCAATCAGGACCTTCTCGATCGTGCTGCAGAGATGTTCGGAAAGTGGGGGAAGACCGCTCATCTGGATGAAAAGGAGCATCTATTCGAGAGCTTTGGCCTGAGCCCTCAGCCGGAGGACAGCGATGAGATCAAGGAGCAGAAGGCTGCCATCAGACATATCTGTTCTAGGATGATGGATGCAAGCATCAACCGCAGGGATGCTGCCGATCTCATCCGAAACTTCAACCGAATAAAAGATCCAGGCTACAAGTGGCTGGATTGAATTCATTTTTTACCGGTCAGTTCTGCCGTCCGCCCTTCGACCAGCTGCCAATTCCATCGTTTTTGCCAATCGCACTGAAATCAGATCTCAAGATCGCTCTCAACTCTTCCAGGTTCACCGGCTTGCTGATATAGCCGTCCATTCCCGAATCGATGCATTTCTCCTTGTCACCCTCCATGGCAAATGCGGTGATAGCGATGATCTTTGGCCATGTCGGCCGGGTTTCTCTGATCTTTCTGGCAGCATCCAGCCCATCCATCTCTGGCATTTGAATGTCCATGAGGATCACATCGTAATCCTGGCGATCCAGGGCGGCGAGGACCTCCAGGCCATTAGCAGCCACATCAGCGCGATAGCCGAGCTTATGGAGCATCTTTTGCATAACCTTCTGATTGATTATGTTATCCTCCGCCACCAGTATACGTAGAGGACGCTGGGGGCCCATAGAGATGCTGCTCTTCGATCCTTTTGCCAGCTCTCCGGGCGGTGGCGATAACGCTTCCGTTGCCCTTATAGTGAAATGGAATGTTGAGCCCTTACCCTCCTCTGACTCCGCCCAAATCGAGCCATTCATGAGCTCTGCGAGCCTCCTGCTTATTGCCAGGCCCAGGCCTGCGCCACCATACCTGCGAGTAGTACAGGGCTCAACCTGGCAGAAGGACTGAAAGAGGCAGCCCATCTTCTCTGCAGGTATTCCGATGCCAGTATCCATAACCGCGAAGTGGATCTCATGCTCTCTACCCCCCAGATCTCTGCCCGTAACCAGGATCCTGACCTCTCCAGAGCTGGTGAACTTCACCGCATTGCCCAATATGTTGACCAGTATCTGGCGCAGCCTGGTGGGATCGTTGACAATGGTCTTTGGAATACTCTCCTCGATATCATATCCCAAGGTCAGGCCCTTTTCCTGGGCAACTGGAGCCATCAGATCAACTGCATCCTCAATGCTCTTTTTGATATCAAAAGGCTGGACCTCCAGCTCCATCTTGCCGCTATCGATCTTCGAGAAGTCCAGGATATCATTGATGATTGCTAAAAGTGCATCTCCACTGCTTCTGATGATCTCAAGATGGTCGCATTGCTCTCTATTCAGATCCGTGCCCAGGAGAATTCCAGTGAGGCCGATGACGGCATTCAGGGGGGTTCTGATCTCATGGCTCATATTGGCTAAAAACTCGGATTTTGCGTTGGTTGCCGCCTCTGCCGCCTCCTTGGATCTTCTCAGATCCTCTTCGATCTTCTTTCGATCTAAAATCTCCTCCTCTAGCTTTCGGTTTGCCGCCTTCAGCATAGCCGTCCTATCCATAACCCTGCTCTCTAGATGCTGGTTAAGCCTTCGCACCTCCTCCTCTGCTCTTTTGGATGTCTGGAAAAATCTCTCATTCTCCTTCAGGGCCACGATCTGGCGAATGACTATCAGACCTATTATCCCTCCAACAGAATAAGATAGATGAGGCGTGCTTATGGCAAGAGGACGGTTAAAGCTCCAGAGAAGGATGATGTATGCGCCAGCAGCGAAGATGTAAGGGATGTAGCGAGCACCAGGAAACTGCACCATGCCGGAATCAAGAGCATAAGGAGATGCAGAGGATGCACCGGTGCGAGCATAAGCAGGCTCATCGAATGGAGCCTTCAAGAATGGTGGTATCTCGCCCGGTGATATGCTGGCCTGCAGTATTCCCGCCAGGCCGATCATCGAGTAGGCCATTATCCAGCCCACGTCCCAAATGCCGCCCGAATCATATCTGTTGTTCAATGATTGGTATACCAGGATGAGATCAGTGATGATCATCACTGCCGTTCCCATCACCAGAAGAAGCACTGGACCCATCTGCTGAAATCGGATCCGCCGAAAGAGGAGTTCAACCAGCGCAAAGAGAAGCATCAAACCCATGACTGGGTATACCACAGAAAACGCCTGGGTGCGGATATCTGCTCCTGCGCTGGACTCGATCGTGGGTGCTATTAAAACCACCCAGAATATTATAACTGAGGCGATGATCACGATCCCTTCATCCAGCATGACCTTCAGCCGTTCACTGGAGGTCAGGGATTGAGTGGGCAGGAGGAGAATGCCCGCGATGAAGAGGGGGTACTGAATCAAAAACAGCCAGTCTGCCATGGATGGGAAGGGTGGCTGATCCAGCACTATCTCAGTATAAGCCCAGGCGATGTCACCCAAGGTATGGGCTACCAGGGCAAAAGCGAAAATCGTCCATGCCATACGGACCTGTCTCCCATAGGCAGAAGACCTCCTGGCAGCATAAAAAAGGGCTAGTGCGGCCAGAGAATCGACCAGGATCGCCAGCACATCGCTCGCCGCGGTCTGCAGCTCATCTTTTAAGAGGATGCTAAATGAGATTGAGCAGAGGGCAAAGATGAAAGCCAGCATCAAGGCCATGTTAAACGATATGATCGACTTTTTGCATTGATCAGAGGTCATGGGCAAACCTTCATCTTGCGGCTTATCTGTGCATATCTGTTATTGGCCTATCATAACTGTCTTCAGAACCCCTGATGAAGATGTATCAATTATTAGCCTTCCTTTTTTGCAGCTTTTTTCGCCATATTATAGTCTCTGAATGCAGATCAGGTTCTCTAATACTGATAGAAAAAGCTTTGCATCATTGCCCCGATCAGTCCCTGAGGACTTATGCGGAAATAATAGAAAAATTTAACTATAATGATATGAATTATGGATTGAGCATAAGGGGGATTAAATGTGGATTATTCGAAGGAGAGAAATCATCGCAGGGCTTTTTTGATATCTGCTCTGCTAATAGCTTTGATTTTCGGTTCGGCTCAGGCCATTACCACAAAGGACCTCATATTTTCCAAGAGCCCGCAAACAACACAGCCCATCTCGACAGTGGTGGCTGATGCCATGAACCAGGCCCCTGTGGCCAAAGGCCTGACTCCCGATCAGGAAGGGCCTTTGACAGCCGGTTCACCGGTTGTTTGGACAGGCGATGCCTTTGACTCCGAAAAGGATGAGCTATACTATCAGTTCTGGTTGAACGGGCCGATGACGGGAAACACCTGGATGCCCATGAACACCTGGAGCAAGAACAATACCTGGACCTGGGAGACCAGCGCCATAGACATTGGCAATAATGTCATCGATATGCGTATCAGGGATGGACGCCATGCTCCCCCTTGGGGACATGATGCCCATATCAGCGCAGAATATGTCATCAGCGAGAGTGCTGGCATCGCTGGCAGCTCGAAATCGAATTCCAAGCCGACTCTGACCAGCATAAAATCGGATAAGCAAACCCCGCAGGATAAGGGCGCCACTATTACCTGGACGGCTAAGGCGACAGACCCGGACATGGATACGGTTCTATATCGCTATGTCCTTAAGGGGCCTTCAACAGATGAACAATGGGTGCCCATGACCGACTGGACCACGAACGGTGTCTGGTCCTGGGAGACGAGCACGGGAAAGGCCGGCATATACATGATTGAGGTCTGGATTAGAGACGGATACCATGCCGATGTCGATAATTGGGATGACTCCAAGAGAACGCCATTTGTCCTGATGCAAAAAGGAATAATCAAGTAGAGATGAATTTGAGAAATGCAGTCGTCTCCTGGACGGGAGGAAAGGATGGATGCTTATCCTGCTATAAAGCGATGCAAGAGGGATGGCGGGTCAATTATCTTCTCAGCTTCAGGAATATATCAAGGATCGGATCTCATGATATCAATCCAGAGCTGATTCGGGCCCAGTCAGAGGCAATTGGAATTCCCCTCATTCATAGGGAGTTCACATCCTATGAGCAGGAGTTCAAGAGGACTATTCTGGATCTTCGCGCCAAAGGGGAGAAGATCGATGGAGCTGTTTTCGGCCATATCCAGACCCACAAAAAACTGGTGGACAGGATCTGCACAGATCTAAATCTCGATCTGCTGCTGCCCCTCTGGCAACAGGATTCGAGGAAGATCTTAAAGGAGATCACAGGTTCGCGCTTTGAGGTGATAGTGATAAGCGTCAAGGATGGCCTCATGGGCAGAGAATGGCTGGGCAGGAGGATTGATGAAGAATTTTCTGAGGATCTGAAGGATCTGGACCAATCCATTGACCCCTGCGGAGAGAATGGGGAGTTTCACACCATCGTCACAGACGGCCCGATCTTCAAGAAGAGGATTATATTGTCCGGAAGCGAGGCGGTATTGAGGGAAGGCTACTGGTTCCTCAACATAAAGGAGTTTTCAATTGAGGAAAAGTTATGACGAAGCCCTCATTGAAAGCGTCCCCTCGCATGGGCCCCAGACATGCTTGTTTTATGGGGAACGCCCCTGGCAGCAAATCTCAAGCGATTTTGCCTGCACAATCTGTTGGATGGAAGAAAAAATCTGCCAAGCAAAATATTTTTAATACTTGCGTGCTACAACACATAATATGCCTGGACTCGCTCATACAAAGAAAAGGCTAAATATGAATAAACATAACTGCCTTCGCAGACATGTGAGAACAAAGGAGGGTTTCGTATAAAGAAAGTATTAGTCAAAATAGGATTAGTATTAATTTTTCTGCTGCTAATCACAGGAATTACCTGGGCAGGAATATATGATATGAATCCTGGAAGAGAAGCGATCAAGTATAAGCATGAGATGACCGATGATGTAACCGGACAGGGCTTTGCTGTGGAGTATAAGAGCATAAATACAAATAACCTCTCCCTGCTGGAGTACTACCATGGCAGCGGATCCGTGGATATGGCCGATATACTCACCTCCCAGCAGAAGACCACCAGCGGCTCCTACTACTACCTGGACTACGATGGACTGATGAAGAAAGCCTCAAAGGGTGCTAACAGCGTCGTCAGCTACACCAGGCAGTATGATAATGTCCAGTCGCCTACTACATTTGCCTATGGCACTGGCTGGTATGCCGCGAATCCCATTGAGTACAATTCCCTTATCAAGGATAAGACCGAGGCCAGGAGCTATCAAGAGTCTGCGTCAATGCACCGCCAGGTGGAGTACGCTCATGCTCTCAAAGGGGACATTGCCGTGGACATCAACTGTACTGGACCCACAGACAAGACAGATGGCGTGGGCATTCTCAGCATGAAGATCGATGACGATGTTTTTCAGGGTACCCTTCACATAGGTGAGCTGCTGTTGAGCCCCAACGAAAAGACTCAGCCAAAGACATTTGATCCCATAATCGAGGTTCAAAATGACTACATCGGCAATTTCCAGGTTCAAAAGACGATGAAGCTGGAGGTAACCAAGTCCAGAAAAGAATCTCAGGTGGACTGGCTCCCCTGCTGCATGGGCGGCTTTTTCGACCTTCCATCCTATAACTTCAATGTACAGTACGCCAGCTGGAAGGGAATATTCGACTGCTCTTGCCGGGAGGAATCAATCTCCACCATGAAACCAGCGTGGAACACGACAAAGGCACAGTTCCCCACGCAGGAGTATCAGTTTAAGCCCTGAAGGGGGCTTAAGCTTTTTTTTATAATTGAAGTAAAGAAATATACAGTCAAGGCCCAAAATCGATCTGTTGGAGGCAATAGCTAGCTATAGCCCTCTACCTGCGACCAGTGCTGGAGGCTGAATGTCCTCGCTTTGGGCGATGAGGAGCCCCGATCCGTGGGCATGAATCCGGAGGGATACCAGATCATTTTAATTGCGCCAGCATCTCTTGCCGCATCTTCTGCGGTGGCCGTGGCCGGTGTCATCGGCCTAGTGGGCTGGTCGTTTACCATATGTTGCGCATGATCTTCTGCTGGATCAGGACACTGAATCCCCTGTCCCTGCCATTTGGCGCCTCCTTTCTGGCAGTAGTTGACGACTTCGCCTACCCGGGACATCTCTTTGAGCTGCAACATCCCGTCTGGTCTTGGGCGATGTTGGCCTGCATTTGAGAATGGGAGCCATCATAATCCTTCTGGGGCCCAATGGCTGCGGCAAGACCACTCGATTGTATAAAGCATGAGGTGATTCGATTGATAAAGCAGTGTCCGCCCTTTTTGCTGCAGCCAACACGCTAGATCGCCACAAAGGATATGCCTGCTGGTGGTAGGCAAAAATCCAAGGCTCTCATGCCACCCTATACGGCCAATTGTCTCCCTGGCCGCAGTTCTCAATGAGAAACACTATCTGGTCCAGCCTCCCAGGAGCCACAGGGTCTCCATCAGCGCTGATTGAATCAGGGCAGATCTCAAACTCCACCTTTATATTTATAGAGCTTGGATCCATTAAAGCATCCTTGACTTTTGCCAGACCGTCACTCAACGGCGACCACTGGATATCCTCCGGCTGCAGATCGGGATTGTTCAGAGCAGTCCTTGCCTCCTCCAGATAATCATCTTTGAAGTCCTGCTCTCTTTTGATTCCCGTCCAGCTCTCCGGTCCTTTCCTTGCCTCTGCGGGGTTGGCAGGAAGCCTCGGCGGCTTTATAACTATCTCTGCTGTAGTCTTGCCATTGGTATTGACCGGCTTTATCTGGACAGTGGAATTCCACCAGGGATCTGGTATCAGGAATGAACTGTCAGAGCTTGCGGCATTCTTGAAGGCATCAAAGAACAGCCTTCCCCAACCGCCTTTCCCGTCAGAAAAGTCGATATGCTCCGGCCAGGCGATATCCGGAAAGAGGACTCTCCACAGCCTGCGGTAGTGCTTTATAACCAGGTCGTCATCAAGGACTGCGCAATCAAGCTCAGTGTCGCAGGTAAAGGATCTGCGGTTCAGATTTGCAGAACCGCAGACCAGCAGGCTGAGATCATACATCTGAACCTTGGCATGACAGTAAATGCCTCCTGGAACTCGATTGGGGTGCCACAGGTCGTACACAGCCACCCGCTCGAATATGCCCTGACGCTGATCCTTCGAGAGGCCCTCAATCAGGTCGTCGAGGGCCAGCTTTCTTGCATGGTGCTCCTCAAGCGTATGCTCATCGGCATAGGGCGGAAGAATCAGAATTACGCAGAGTTTTTTTTCTTTATCGCTCTTGATCCTGTGGTTGAGCAACCTGGCCAGCGGTCCGCTGAAGAAGTATTGATCAAAGATCAAGATCAACTCCTCTGCAGCTTGGCAGGCATTGGATATTCCAGCCATTATGGTAAACTCCCCTCTTAAAAACGGTGGCTCATTGCGCTCCGGGCGGAGGGGAATGGTACGCCACATCTGCACTATAGATGAGCCCGCATATTGCTGTTTTTGATCGGACTCCGAGGACACGGGCAGAGGCAGTATCTTTCCGTCCTTGATGGCAGTGTTTGAGCTGAAGATGACCTGACTGTTCAGCAGATGCAAACTGCCCCAAAATCCCGTCTCATAGACTCTTCCTCCGTCCTGCCATCTCTCAATAAACTGCTCTTCCAGAGTCTTGACGATCGGCCCCTCGAGCTTCAGTAGCTGATCATGCCAGATTTGATATTCACTCCCGTAGACCTCATTCGGTAGATCCGTTTCCGGAACAGTGGTTCCAGTTACATCTTTCAGCGCATCATAGATAGCGTCCGGTCCCCTCGGCCATTGATAAGCACCGTTTCTGACGGCAATTGCCTCTGACAGCATTTCTCCTGATTGCCAGTCCCCTCCCAGGAACTGAGGCGGATTTGATCCTGCAAGATCGACCAGATCATCCAGCGAACCCTTTGGATCGAATTTGTAGAGATGCGATGGGTCTGGCGCGTCCATCCTGGTGAATGCCAGATCCATGCCCCCGCAATATGCCACGTTTATGTTGCCCACCCGAATTACTATCATCTTCTGGTGATGAGTAGAGGATACTGGTGGTGCCACCCTCATATCCAGAGCCACAATGCCACGATCTATTGCACTGGGGTCATCTCGGCTCAGCCTTTTGCATTCGTTGCTGACAGCATCGGCTATGTAATTGTGGTCGCTCATATGCGGGCCGAGCCCTGCAATTATTGATGCCTTCATCGGCATCCATAACAGTATCCTGACAGTGATGCCGGATTGCATGAGACGGAGGATCAATCCGATTATAGTCTGATCCTTCACTGCGGAATCGCTCTCATTCCAGGGACGGTTCTGGACAATCCAGGGATTGTCTTCCGATAGATCTCTCAAGGGATTAAGCCGCCAGTTTGCGATATAGACGTGTCCTTTCTTGCCCTGCCGGGCCTGGTCAATTGCTGCCTCCAGGGATTCTCTTATTGATGACATCCCCTCGTATCCGCCAATCAATGGAGTTACACGGCAGTTTTCGTCCCAGGGCTCTCTCTCGCCCTGCCGCATGGCCATGCAGGTTCCGTCTCCCCAGGGGCGGCCACCTCCCTTATCAGAAAATTCCAAAAGCCACTTGCTCGGATCAGCCACCATAATATGCCACACTCCTGAATGCCAGATGCATTATGCGTTTTATACGATAAATATCTGTGCCGACTATGCCTTCCCCATGGATGCATAACGAGATGCTGATGCATACTGATTTTCTGCAAATGAATTATCAGTCTCCGTTACGGCTTCCGTTGCTTACCCCTTTATCTGAGCAATATCAGGCCGCATAATAATATTTTTTCAACTAAAATCCACCGCTGTCTGATGCTCTCAACAGCAAATTCTGCAGTATTATGGTTTTCTCCTGGCAATAACTAACAAACCATTTTTTAAGGCTCTTCGCTATTCAGTATGGGTGAGCTTGAATCGGAAATTCTCTGCGTCTTTTGTGCTTCTGTGGTGAACCGCTATGCATTGACCCAAACGCAGAGACACAGAGGAATAGAGGCCATATTCTCTGCCCGAACTCACCAACAAAATTCAGCGAAGAGCCTCAAGTCCTGCCTGAAGAAATCTTCTCTCTATCCATTAGGGATCGATCCACGTCCCCGCCTTCCCTCCCAACGCCCTCTCCAGTAGCTCGATATTGGTAATCAATGCGGATAGTCCGGTGCGCTCGGCGAAGATCGCCGCTGCTTCCACCTTCGGGCCCATAGAGCCAGGGGGAAACTCTCCCTGGGCCAATAGCCTTCGGGCTCGAGAGGCCTTCATCCTGCCGATTCGCCTCTCGGATGTGCTGCCAAAACCGGTCGAGACATGGGGCACATCGGTGAGGATGACAAATCTCTCTGCCCCGAGGGCCGCTGCCAGCTTGCACGCGGTAAGGTCCTTATCGATCACCGCCTCGATTCCATGAAGCCCACCGCATTCGTCTCTTATCACCGGTATCCCGCCGCCTCCCCCGGCGATAATCAAATGGCCATGGCCCACAGCATCCATTATGGTGTGCAGCTCGATTATCTCCTGCGGCCGGGGCGAAGGAACCACCCTTCTCCATCCCTTGCCCGCGGTCTCCAACATTCTCCACCCCTGAGACTTGACAAGCCCTTCCGCCCCCTCCTGGGTATAGTAGGGGCCGACAGGCTTGGAGGGAGTGGCAAAGCCTGGATCATCGGGGTCCACCAGGACCTGAGTCAGCACTGCCGCTATCTCCCTCTCCGGAATCTCGTTTCTCATAGATCGGCAAAGAAGGTAGCCAATGCTCCCCTGGGTCTCGGCAACCATGATATCAAGAGTCTCGGGCGGTATGCAGTCTTTCGTGGCCTCAATCCGCAGCAGTATCATGCCCACCTGAGGGCCGTTGCCATGAACAAGCACCATTCCCTCTCCCTGGTTCATGAGCAGCCTGACAGCCCGGGCAAATTCTACTGCTGTTCTCTCTTGGGTTGCGGGATTCCGAGGATCGAGGAGCAGGGCATTTCCGCCAAAGGCGAGAACTGTCGGTCCTGCCAGATTCAATCCCCCTTGGATGCGGAGTCTCGCATTGATTTGGATATGGATTTGGATATGAACTCCTCGATCTTCTCCCTCAAATATGGCCGATCCATATCCACCAGATCGTAAAGAATATAGGTGGATGGTTTATTGATCTGGATGAGCCGGCGCAGGTCTATGGGCGAGGCGATGATCACCGAATCGCATTCGGCTTTATTTATGGTCTCTTCCAATTCCCTGATCTGCTGGGGGTAGTAGCCCATGGCCGGAAGGACCCTTCCGATATGTCTGAACTTCGAGAAGATCTCCTTCAAGGATCCGACGGCATAAGGCCTGGGGTCGATGATCTCTGCTGCGTTGTACCTCCTGGCCGCCACCTGGCCGGCACCATAGGCCATCTCCCCGTGGGTTATGGTCGGACCGTCCTCAACTACCAGCACTCTCTTGCCGGATATTGCTTTAGGATCTTCTGCCGTGACTTCTGATCCGGCCACCACCACTCCTGCTTTTGGATTCAGCCTTGACGCATTGGCCTGTATAGTTATGATGTCCTCCTCTGCAGCGGAGTTGGCTTTGTTTATCACAATGAGATCTGCAGCCAGAAAATTCGTCTCCCCGGGGTAATAGGATATCTCATGCCCTGGTCGGAGAGCATCGGCAACGGTGATCCACAGATCAGGCTTGAAAAACGGGGTGTCGTTGTTTCCCCCATCCCAGAGAATAACATCCGCTTCCCTCTCCGCCTGATCAAGAATAGTCTGGTAGTCCACTCCTGCATAGACTACTGTGCCCTTGTCTATATGCCTCTCATACTCCTCCCTCTCCTCGATGGTCAGATCAGCGGCGTTCAGATCCGCTCGAGAGGAGAACCTCTGCACCTCCTGTCGAGCCAAATCTCCATAGGGCATGGGATGCCTCACCACAACCGCCTTCAGCCCGGCCTGGCGAATGATGTCTGCAATGTATCTAACAACCTGGCTTTTGCCGGCTCCGGTTCTCACTGCGCAGACCGCTATCACCAGCTTCTTTGACTTGAGCATAGTATTCCGTCCTCCCAGGAATCCGAAGTCTGTGCCCGTGGCCAGTACCCTCTCTGCCAGGTGCATCACATCCTCATGGCTCAGGTCGCTGTAGGATAGAATGCATCTGTCCACCCGGCATTTGATGATTATCTCCTCAAGGGCATCCTCAGGCCAGATGGGAAGGCCAGCCGGATAGAGCCCACCGCTGAGCTCTGGCGGATAAAGGCGGCAGGCAATATCCGGTATCTGAGCGGCAGTGAATCCCACCACCTCGAACTGGGGCCTGCTGCGAAAGAATACATTGAAGTTATGGAAGTCTCTGCCTGCCGCCCCGAGGATTAAAATTCGCTCCCTCTTATCAGCTGTATACATGATCTAAATTCCCTTTTGTGTGCCGTTGTGTTATGTATTTATACCGATTCGCCTTTACTATATACGGCTTTGTAGCTTTTCATTGCTCAGAGGATAGCAAATAAGCAGAGAGTGTAATTTCGATTAGATTAGGAGGTAGGAAAGATGACTGAAAAGAAGCCTAAACCGATCCTATTTGCAGAGGCACTGGACGAAGGCGTCAATTCCGCTTTTGCATGTTTGAGAAATGAGATCATGAAAGATGGTGCGCTATCGTCCAAAGATAAGGCGATCGTCGGACTGGCATGTGCAGTGGCCATTCGATGCGACACCTGTGTCGAGTTTCATAAAAGAGTGGCCAAAATGGCAGGAGTGACCCGAGAGGAGATGCTGGAGGCAGCGGCCATTGGGGGACTGGTCCGCCTGGGCTCAGGCTTTGCCACTGCATCCATCATCCTGGATGATTAGGAACCTGATGTCTCTGATCCCGTACAATAGCCTGGACCCCTTCTGCAGGACGGCGATATCATCAAATCATCTCCTGGACTCAATTCTGCAGGCGGCCATCTTGTATTCCGGGATCCTGGATACGGGATCAAGGGCGTCGGATGTCAAGAGGTTGGTCCCGTGATAATGGAAGGGCATGAAGGCCATCCCCGACATGACCCTATCCGAAATTTTTGCCCGTGCCTCCGCCTCCCCCCGGCGGGTTTTCACTGCCACCATTTCGCCCTCAGCGATCTTGAGATTTGAGGCATCAAGCGGGTTGACCTCCACATATAGCTCTGACTCCCGCTCCTGCAGTGATGGGCTGCGCATGGTCATCGAGCCGCCATTATAATGAAGCACTATCCTTCCTGTGCTGAGCAGAATGGGATACTCCGGGCTGGTGACCTCTCCGGGAGGAGTGTTTTGCAGGTCGAAGATCCTCGCCCTGCCGTCTGAGGTGGAGAACCTCTGCAGGTGCAGTATCTCCGTTCCGGGATGCTGCTCATCTGGGCAGGGCCAGAGAACCCCACCGACCCTCGATATCCTTTCCTGGCTCATGCCCTTGTATTGGGGCACCAGGCTGCGGATCTCCTCTAACACCTGGGAGGGATTATCATAAGCCATCTCCTCGCCCAGTCCCAGCCGCCTGGCGATCTCGCAGATGATCCAGACTCCCTCTTTTGCCTCCCCCGGAGGCTCTATGGCCTTGTCGATCCATTGCACTCTTCTCTCCATGGAGGTATAGCTGCCGCTCTTTTCCGCCCAGGCGGCAGCAGGCAGGACGACGTCCGCCATCTTCGCTGTGGGAGTCATGAATATCTCCTGCACCACCAGGAAATCCAGGCTCTCCAGAGCGCGGCGGGTCTTATTGACATTGGCGTCGCATACTATCGGATCCTCTCCGGTGATGTAAAGGGCCTTGAGGCGTCCGTCTATTGCTGCATCGTTCATGTCGGTCGAGGTCAGGCCCGGGCCGAGGGGCAGGTCAGTGGCGTTCCAGGCCGCCCGGAAAAACTCAATCGTCTTGGGATCCACCGATCTCCTGTAGCCAGGATAGAATTCCGGCATTCCCCCCACATCGCAGTTCCCCTGGACATTGTTCTGGCCGCGCATGGGCCAGACGCCGGCTCCAGGCCTTCCTATCTGGCCGCAGATGAGGGCAATGGTGGCGCAGGTCATAACGTTATCAGTTCCAGAGACGTGCTGGGTGATGCCCATGGAATAGAGTAGAGCTGAGGCGGAAGACTTTGCATAGACCCTGGCTGCCTTTACGATCTCGGCAACGTCCAGGCCCGTCTTCTCTGCCGCCTCTTCCATTGAGAAAACCGACAGGCTCTCTTTGAGCTCTTGGAAGCCGGTGGTGCGGGAGCTAATAAAATCAGCATCTTCCAGACCTTCATCGACGATGACCTTCATCATCCCCCGGAGAAGGTCTATGTCCGATCCAGGATTCAGGCGAAGGTGAATGTCCGCCATCCAGGTGGTGGAGGTGATCCGGGGATCGGCCACAATCACCACTGCCCCATTGTCCTTTGCCTTCTCTACCCAGCGGGAGACGATTGGATGGGCCTCAGTGAAGTTGGTGCCGATGGCGAAAATGCATTTGGAGTTCTCCAGGTCGAGAAGGTTGTTGGTCATGGCACCGGCGCCAAAGGAGGCGCCCAGACCCATCACCGTGGGTGAATGGCAGAGCCTGGCGCAGTTGTCAACGTTGGGTGATCCCAGGAGCCGGGCCATCTTCTGCATCAGGTAGTTCTCCTCGTTATTGCAGCGGGAGGAGACGAGAAAGCCCAGGGACTTCGGGCCATACCGTTCCAGGTTCCTTGCCAGACCCTGAGCCACCAGCTCCAGGGCCTCGTCCCAGCTTATGGGAATGAAATCGCTTCCAGACCTTTTCAGGGGATACACGAGGCGTTCCTGGTTATTCAAAAGCTCCAGAACGGAGTTCCCCTTGGGGCAGAGAGCGCCAACGCAGGTTGGGTGGTCGATCATGTATTTGATGCCTGTTGCTTTGCCCTTCTCGACCTGGATGAATAGGCCGCAGCCCACAGCACAATAGGGGCACAGGGATGCGATCAGCTTGGTCGACATAATAGTGGCACCTCATCCAGAACTGTATTCTTGCGAGCGTCATTCACAATGGTCAGCATATTCACCATCAGTAGCACCTGCCAGCATATACGTTCCGGGTATCTAATATATGAATATATTGCATCAACGCATCAACGCTGACTGCTATATCTCAGCTCGAACTCTGCATGTTGCAGGCATTGCAGAACCTGGAAGGTAGTATGGATATGGATGGTTTAGTAGTTCGGGCCTTCGGCCGGATCTATTTATCTACTTTATCTTATTTAAGAGTCGATTAATCTTATCCTTATCGAATTTTCATATGCAAATCCTCTATCGGCAGGCTTCATCCTATTCTTGGAGCAATTCTAATCGAGCAAATTCGATAAAATCCTGTTTATGATTGCCAATAGATCCAATCTCGGGATCGTCATAGAAATTACCGTTTCCGATCAACCAGAACACCTTATCGACGGCATAAGGGGTAACATCGGCATTGCTAGCCAAACGAATTATTGCTTTGAATAACTGGTAATCATCAACTTCAGCCTGGCATAGCTCAAGGGCTTCGAAGATATCGTGCAAGTGAATATCTGGTTTGGGGAAATTAACATATCCGAGTTCCTTTAGGAAGTCACAGGAAAGAGCAAATCCGAATCCCTCTATTTCACGATCCAGAAGCAGCGGCAGACTTGGGCGTGCTCTTGCATCCTGATCAAAAAAGTCAACCCATTCAAAGAACTGATTGGCTGAATCGAACTGCTCAATGAATCTGGCAGCCGAAATAATTGTCTGGCAATAGAGTGGCCAAAGGAACGATGCGAATTCTACCGGACGCTGACGGGAACAGAGGGTATTGCAGTTGTGGTGACTCTGATCGAAGAAGAGATAAAATCCTATGAGGGCGTGCCGATGGTGCCCATCTTGAAGCTCAACTCATCGATATGGTTGGACGATCCTCATCATAGGTTCCGGAGCTGCATAGTAATCGGATAGGAACAATCGCCATCGATGCATATCTGAGGAGACATATCGGAACAGCTTCCATCGATGCAGATCGCATTTGCAGGGCAGATATTTCCGCATGCACCACAGTTCAGTGGATCGATGCTGGTGTCAGTGCACTTTTCATTGCAGACATCCAGGCCCGCCATGCAGGTGCAAACACCTTTGATGCAGACCATTCCTAAAGAGCAGACATTTCCGCACGATCCGCAGTTTTGAGTGTCTGTCGACAAATCGAAGCAAGTTCCATTGCAGGGGAACATGCCATCCGGGCAGACTGGACCCGAGGAAGGTGCGGCCAGGTCGTCGGCAGTTGCACAGGCGACAAGAATCAGAATCAATGAGAGCATCAGTATCATTGGAGATGAATTAATCATAACCACTCATTTGCATCAATTGTATGTATCATTTTCTCTCATCTACCACTGCTGCAACATCTGGGCTCGAAACAGCTCAATTGCTGTCCGATCTCACCCTGGACAGCTTTGACTGCATGGAGATCTCCTTGTCCAGGCGCATGTCTATTCTTATGGAGGTGATTATCCTTTTGACGCCCATCTGAACAAGCTTATCGTTGGCCTTCTCCATCAGATCGAATAGCTCCTGGAGGCTCTTGGCCTCTACTGCGGTGGACATGGGACCTGGAATGAAATTCACCTCTGCCTCCCCTAAAATATGGTGGATGGCTTTGATGTAGTCTCCTCCGCTGGTCCCCGATCCCATGGGGACCATGGAGAATTCAGCTACTATCATGATAATACTGTAGTACTGCAAGATATAGAAATGTTTTCTAGATTGAGACCGATAAGGGCGAGGTAGTGGATATAACAGATGAGGTGCAAAAGAGCCTGGAGAGGACCTCGCTGAAGGCGGGAGCGATTGTGATCTTCGTTCCCGGGGCTACGGGAGCGGTGACCACCATCGAGTATGAGGACGGTCTGGTGGCGGACCTGGGGGATGCCCTGGAGAGGATTGCGCCACAGAATATCGATTATTCCCATAATCTGCGCTGGCACGATGGCAACGGCCATTCTCATATCCGGGCCTCGCTCATTGGACCGAGCCTGATTGTGCCCTTTGCTGCGCGAAGGCTGATTCTGGGCACCTGGCAGCAGATCGTCTTCCTGGAGCTGGATAACCGCAAACGCCACCGTAAGCTCGTCCTGCAGATGATGGGCGAATAGTCTGGATCTTGACCTTGCAGGGAATCAGCATAACAGACTGATGAACCGAGCAAGACCGATAAATTCGCATTATGGCTACGATGCCGTTGATGGCCGGAGAATCAACTCCAGCAGCTCTGTCAGCAATCTCCAGAGGCTGGAGTCTGAAGCCTTCTCAGAGGTTTTTCCCAGAACCACATCCTCGACCTTGATATCCATCCAGGCATATGGATCGAACTCATTGCTCCGGAAATCCTTTATTGTCGCATTTCCTGAATCCACCAGCATCTTATTGAAGTTTCTGCCGTCTTCAAGATAGCAGACAGCTATCCATCGACCGTATTCATCCTGGCCGTTCACATCGTCGATATCAAGAGTCACGATATTATCCATGAGCCAGGAGTAGGTGTAGTCTCTTGCCCACTCGCCCTCTTTGCAGGCCCTCTCGCCGTAGAGCTCAGGAGCATCGAGGTCTGCCAGCCTGATCCTTATCGTATCCTCCTGGATGCGGCCATCATGCTCATCGATCTCGACGTCAAAGGTATCTCCATCTGTAACAAGAACCACTCTACCTGAAGCCTCATCAGGAGCGCCCGAGGCGAGGGCTATATAGAGCAATAGAATAAGCGTACAGAGGGCTTTTCCCGGTATCATGGCTTGTCCATCCTTTCTGATCCTCTTGTATCTTTCCCCTCAGCTGGATTTTAATGTGGCACGATTAAACGGCTCTGGACTGCGCTCTTTTGGACATTTCGGATCTTTCTGCTTTGATATCTTCGGATAAAATATCAAAAAAATGTATTCGATTGAATGGGGCTCTTGAAATGTAGTGGCATAAACAGATTGGATGAATGCAAAGGAGGGAGGGGAAAGCCGTTATAAAATGGAGTGTAAGAGGGGATGTAACGACTTTCGCCATTATGTATATAGTCAATTGCCGAGATATATAGTTTTCGATATTGATCCCATACTACCATTATCACAATTGCCGCCAGACTTCTTTTCCTTAATCATTCCACGCCGGGCATCGTGGATGCTGGCTGACGCTATTTGAGGGATTAGCACCATATTAATCAGGCGGAGAATATCACACCGGAGTGTAAGCTATATTGTCGGTGTTCTGCCATAAAAAAGATGTAAAGAGCGATTATTATCGCCCTTGCATCATCTTCTTGACCTGTCGCTGCAGCTTATCCAGCTCGCCGGTCTGATACAGATAGATTCCTGCCCCGATGGCAATGAGAAAAACGAGGATGAGGCCTATCAGCCAGTTGCTGGTTTGCGCCTCCTCCACATTCACTGTTCCGGCTTTTCCATTCAGGCTGAACCTATGCAATCCCGTCTCATCTGGATTGTAGCTGAACTGCACCGTGCTGTTCTCGCCCGCCTTTACAGTCACATTCTTGCTCTCGGCGAGAGTATCGTTTACCATCAGATTAAGGGTGATGGTATCCACCTCGCTGCCCTTGTTATGCACAACAGCCGAGATCTTCATGGACTGCTTGGCATTAGCCGTCTCGGGCAGAGTCAAGTCCATAACCTCCAATGCCGAGGTCACCATTATCTTCCTGCTGGCGGAACTGTATCCCTCCTTCTCCACCTTCAGGGAATGCTCTCCGGTCAAATTGACGGCATAAGTGAAGGTACCCTGAGAGCTGGTGTTTCCTATCTCATTGTCATCCAAGAGGATCTGTGCTCCTGCCACCGGTGTCTGGTTTATGCCCTCGGTGATGGTTATCAAGAAGTTCTCTCCAGCTGACACCTCTGCCGGGGCATTGAGAATCAGCTGATTGGCCAGTGTGACATTTGCCCTCTGAGCAGCGGTAAGCTGTGAGGCCTCCTCTGCAGTTCTTACCACCATATCGGCGGTAGCATCATTGTAGCCGGTCTTCCTGGCGACAACCTTCAGAGTGCCTGTGCTCTTTGGGATGTAGCTGATCGATCCGGTTGAATCGGTGGTTCCAATGGTGTTGCCATCGATTGAGATGGCCACACCAGATAGGGCTGAAGTTCCAGAGCGGACGGCAATCTGGGCTGCTTTGTCCACAACCGCACCAGAGACCGTCAGGGAAATTGCGGTTCCCTCGCCCGTCTTTGTGGCAATTGGGGCCAGCAACCTCTTATCGCTGTCTGCGACCTGAATCCTCAGGTTATCCATGATATCGACGTCCTTACCCCTGGACAGGCTTATGGTACCATCATTGGCCAGGGTTATGCCGTCATAATCCAGGGTCTCGACCTTCATCTTGCCATGCATCTCTCCTTCTTCAACCGACTCGGGGCTATCGGATATCTGGAATATGGCGTCCACGGTGGCGAGGTCTGATTCTGTGCTCCTGAACACGCTCTCGACATGAGCAGAGATGAGTGGAACATCCTTCTCCCCGCCCATATCTATCTTATATAGATAATTGGAGGACCCATCAGTCGGATCGTTGGATGGAGTTACTACCTTGCTGTCCACCTCATCTCCGTCCTTGGCTAAAGCGAGATAGACCTTATTTCCGTTCAGGTCCACCTGCTTGATGCGCAGCTCATAGCCCTCTTCTAAAGAGAGGACAGATCCGCTGGCAATTGTGCGGCTGTCGTCGCTGTCCATCAGGACGCGCCTTAACTGGCCTTCACCTATGACGCTGGACTCATCGGTGAACTCCGTCTGGTTGTTATAGCCAGCGAAGTACTTGTCAGCCATGAAACCGATAACATCGTACTTGCCCCAGTCATTGAACTCGAACTTCACCGGCTGGGCTTTTGTGGAGTATTCCAGGTCGCCCTCTTCGATCTTGCTGCCGCCACTGATCCTCATGGTCATGGTCTCAGTGCCGACGTCATCGTCTATATCGTAGTAGAATCCCTCGAAGTTGTAAGGAGTCCAGGTGAACTCGCTGGTATTTGATGGGTTTATGACTGTGCCTCTGACATCATAGCTTCCCGTCTTCTCAACAAACGGGGCAAACCGGAGCTCATCGGCATCGGCAACCAGGAACGAGACATCTCCGAAGATCTCCACCGTGCTTCCTCTTCTCAGGGTGAGCGAGTCTTCGTTCTCCATCTCGACTCCTTCATCAGATACGCTCTTGACCTCCATCTTGCCATACTTGTCGCCGTCCTCCACCGAGGCATAGGTATCGGAGATCTGGAAGAGGCCGTCGATGGTCACCAGGGCGGATTCGGTGCTGGCAAAGACATTGGAGATATGGGCCAGGATCAGTGATGTATCCTCTCCGGATACTTCAACCTCATAATTGTAGGTGGAGCTATCAAGATTGCTTGGGTCAATGACCTTGCTGTCTATCTCATCCCCGTCCTTAGCCAGGGCCATATAGACCTTATTGCCATCGATATCTATCTGCTTGATGCGTAGCTCATAGCCCTCTTCCAGGGGGAGAACAGATCCGGTGGTTACAGTCTTCTCCTCGTCGCTGTCCACCAGCACACGTCTGAGCTGGCCGTCGTTTATCAGGCTTCTATCATCACTCAGGATGTCGCTTGCCTTAAAGCCCGCGAAGTACTTCTCAGCCATGAAGCCTATGACCTCATACTCTCCCCAGTCCTCGAACTCGAAGTCTGTGACCTGAGGCTTGGTGGAATAGGTCAGCTGGCCGGATTCAAGGGACCTCTCGTTGGACACCAGATCTACTGTGAGCCTTTCTGTCCCTACCTCGTTCTCCAGGTCATAGAAGAATCCGGAGAACGTCTCTGGCGTCCAGGTGTATTTAAGGGAACTCCCTTCACTCCAGATCCTATTTTTCTCTCCCACTTCTATCTCTTCTTCCTCATCCTCTTCAGATTCGGTCTGGTTCTCAGATTCATTTTCTGCGGTCAGCTCATCAGTTGGTTGTTCATCGGTTGCATTCTCGGCTGCCGCATTGGAGGCATCAGCTGCAGAATCAGTGGCTGAAACTACCGTTCCTGCTGCAACGTCCTCTGGAGGAGTGACGACCTCGCTTGCGGATCCACTGGTGCTTGAGGTGCCGGAGCTGGCAGCTTCTGCAGGGGTTGTTGCTGCGCTATCGGTGCTCGCATCAGCGGCGACAGTATCCTGAGAGATCTGGTCTGGAGTGATGATGTCATTGGATACTGGAGTGGTGGCGCTCCCGCTAGACTCCTGCTGAGAGCTAACCTGTGATGTTGTCGCTGGTGCTGCTGCAGGAGCGGTAGCCGCTTGAGTTGCAGTCGCAGCCGAGGCAGATGATGCCTGGGCTGCGGATTGATCTGATGCCGCAGCACTGGATGGAGCGCTGCTTTTGCTTCCCAGGGGCTTCAACCCGATATTTCGTTTGGACAGTGTTTCTGCTGAAATCGACGATTCCTGTGCACTGCTTCCTGAAAGCAGGCTATGGCTTATGCTTGGGGCTGCCCCGCTTGATGATTCAGAGGCTTGCGCCAATACATCTGCTGGCAGAGCTGCAGCTAAAACCATGAGAAGCAGACAAACTCCACCGATCCTGACATAGTCCATGGATATCCTCCCGTACCTGATGCTATATGCCTTTTATCCTAATCAGACTTTTTTATTGTTATTTGACTTCACATTTATAAATCTGATTCCGAAAGGGGCATATACAGCTTGAATTCATGACCAGATTGGATATGATAATGATAGATGGATGACAAACAGGAGCGATGATGGGCAAGGAGTTGGCAAAGGATATCAATATCGGGGATATGCCTGCAAAAGCGGCAGATGATGCGGCAATCTCTGTAAGAGGCCTCACCAAGAGGTTTGGCGAGACGATCGCTGTAGACAATATCGACCTTCAGATCAGAAAGGGGGAGCTCTTCGGACTTCTGGGCGCCAACGGTGCGGGAAAGAGCACCATTATCAAGATGCTCACCACCATGCTCACCCCCACCTCAGGCGAGGCCAGGGTTTGGGGCTATGACATCGTCCGGGAGAGGAACGAGGTGCGATCCTCGATCGGGGTCGTCTTTCAGGACCCAGCACTGGATGGCATGCTCACCGGCAGGGAGAACCTGGACTTTCACGGCAGGATGTACGGAATGAACGCTGCCCTCAGAAAAGCCAGAATCGCCGATGTCCTGGAGCTGGTCGACCTGAAGGAGAAGGCAGACACCAAGATGCAGGACTACTCCGGGGGGATGAAACGCCGGCTGGAGATCGCCCGGGGGCTGATGCACCGCCCTCATGTCCTATTTCTAGATGAGCCCACCATCGGCCTTGATGCCCAAACCAGGCGATACATCTGGGAGTACATCGGCCGCATGAACAAAGAGATGAATGTGACTATTATCCTCACCACTCATTATATGGAAGAGGCGGACTATCTGTGCGATCGGGTGGCCATCATGGACAGCGGCAGGATCGTGGCCCTGGACAGGCCGGAGAGCCTCAAGGATACCATCGGTTCAGATACCATAACCCTGATGACTGATAGCGGCGGGGACGCTCTCGTCCGGTCTTTGCGGTCATTCTCCTGGATCAAGTCCATCTGCTTGGATAATGGAAGCATCAAGCTTCATGTTGATCATGCCCAGTCCAGAATAGCAGAAGTGGTACTGGAAGCGAGCAGGAACAATGCGGTCATAACCTCTGTCAGTCTGCACAAACCAACACTGGAGGATGTATTCATCAAATACACTGGCAAGAAGATAAAAGAGAACGGCGGCAAAGATCGGGGTGCAGATATCGCTCTCCCCAGAGGCGGCAGATGATCGCAGACAAGGTCAAAGGCGATCTGTACGCCATCTACAGCATCTGGCTGCGGGAGATGCTGCGCTTCTTCCGGCTCAAGAGCCGGCTGTTCGGCTCGGTTGCTTCTCCATTCTTCTTCCTGGCATTCCTGGGGATTGGCTTTAACAATATCGGCAGAATTCCCGGAATTCCCGAAGGAGTGGACTACATGAGCTTTCTCACCCCGGGAATCATAGGCATGACCCTGCTCTTCTCTGCGACATTTGCCGGCCTATCTGTTCTCTGGGACCGGGAGTTTGGCTTCTTGAAGGAGATAATGGTCTCGCCGGTGAGCAGGATAGCGATAGTGCTGGGACGCACCGCCGGCGGCCTGACCACTGGCATTCTCCAGGCTTTGATCATAATGCTCTCGGGGATACTGCTGGGTATGGGCATTCCCAGCATCCAGGGGCTGATTCTATCCCTGGTCTTTATGATTCTCATAGCAACGACGTTCATCGGCCTGGGCCTGGCCTTTGCGTCCAAGATGGAGGATATGTCCGGATTCAGCCTGATCATGAACTTCCTGATATTCCCACTCTTCTTCCTCTCCGGAGCGCTCTATCCCTTAGACCAGTTCCCGGAGATTATCAAGATCCTGGCTTATTTCAATCCCCTCACCTATGGTGTGGACGGACTGAGATACTGCCTGATAGGCATAAGCGCCTTCTCGCCCCTCACTGATTTTGCCGTTCTGGGGGTATGCTGTGCGGCAATGCTGTTCCTGGGAGCATATCTATTCGAGACCACTGAGGTGAACTGATCAGGATTATTCAACCACTGCCTTCTGAAGGGCGTGGCATTTGACTAATCCGTGCCGGGCTTACATCTGCCCGGCTCATGCGCGATAGCCGATGCTGACCCGACCGGCGTTGCTCTCCATGTCCAGAACGCTGCTTTTGCTCGCGCTGTTCTGGCTTTCGGATGATGCCTTTGGACTTGTCATAATCTCCTTATATTTTGATATGTTCCCCTTCGATCCCTGGGGAATTGGATCCTCCCACCAGGCAGATGAGTTAAACTCATTATTGCCGTCCTCCGCAAGATCGGCATGGCCATCATCCACTAGCATTCTGTTCACCGGAGGCCATATCGGACGGTAGCGGGAATCTATGAGATAGATTACGCAGACCATCTGCCCCCATTCATTGCGGCCTTCAGTGCTGTTTTCATCGATATCGATATAAACGATCTGATCCTTCAGCAACAGATCCGCCGCTTTTCGGGCCGCCTTTCCCTGCGGGGTCACTGTGGATGGAGCGGCAATATCCGCCAGCCTCACGCTGTCCACCCCTGTAGTCCTGGGATCATTGATCACCATCTCTATTCCCAGTGAGTCTGCGCTGATCACGCTCACAATTCGCCCTACTGCTTCATCGGGGACGGCCAGAGCACCAGGATTAAACGCCTCAAAGATCACTATTATCATGATCGATAACATTGCCAGCTTCAGATTCATAGCAACCTCTGTAGGATTTACAATTATCCTTCAACCATTGGCCCATCAATGACTCCAGTCAATCACAAATGTTCGCATTCTGCTTGAACCATCACAAGTATAAAGGATAAATCCTCTCCTCGACAAGATAGTATGGAAAAGAGGAGTAGCTAGGAGATATCGGATGACAATCAAGGTGAGCATAGCGACATTCAACCTCATGAGCCTGGACGACCGGCCAGATAGAAGCCCTAGCCTGGATGAACGCATACCAGTCCTTCGGCCCCAGCTCATCCGATTGGACGCTGACATTCTCTGCCTGCAAGAGATCTGCGCCCAGCACGAGCGCAACGGGAGGCCTCGCCTGGAGGCTTTGGACCGCCTCTTAGAAGGAACTCCCTATGAGAGCTTCAATAGGGCCTCAACCGTGGACCGGGATGGAAATTACCTTAGCCATCACAATCTGGTCATCCTCAGCCGCTTCGATATCATGGAGCAGCATCAATATCAGCATGAGTATGCCCCCTCGCCGAGCTACAAGAAGGTAACTGCCCTGCCCGAGGAGCTGGAGGCACGGGAGATCTCCTGGGAGAGGCCCATTCTCCACGCAAAGGTCAGGCTGCCTAATGGAGCGGTTCTGGATGTGATCAACCTGCACCTCAAATCCCGCCGGCCGACCAACATCCAAGGTCATAAGCTGAGCGAGAGAACCTGGAAGACGGCATTCGGCTGGGCAGAAGGGGTCTTCATATCCAGCATGAAACGCATTGGCCAGGCTCTTGAGACCCGCATTCTGATAGACAATCTATTCGATGACAATCGCTGTGCTCTCATTGCCGTCTGCGGGGATTTCAACGAGGAGTTCGATGAGGTCTCCATAGAGGCTATCCGGGGTGACGTGGAGAACACGGGGAACATGGACCTGGCCATGAGGGTCATGGTGCCAACAGAGAGAAACATTCCCGAGCCCGCACGCTATTCTCTTCTGCATAACGGCAAGGGCAAGATGCTAGACCATATTCTTGTATCAAGGACGATGCTCGCCTTCTTCAAGGGCTCCGAGGTGCACAACGAGCTCTTGCATGATGAATCCATAGTCTTCGCTCCCAAGATCTTCTATCCCGAGTCCGATCATGCCCCGGTGATCGCCCGCTTTGAGCTGCCGGAATCGGATATTAGATGGTCCACCACGACAAGCGTCTTGAGAAGGGAGAGAGGCAGAGACAAGAGCCATCGATCAAGATACAAGTAAATTGATAAAAATAATATGAGCAAAAAGAGCGGCGGGATCCTGCCTTTCAGGTTTCAGGACAATCATCTTGAGGTCTTGCTCGTCCACCCCGGTGGGCCCTTGTGGGCGGGGAAGGACGATGGAGCCTGGTCGATATCCAAAGGCCTTTTCGAGGAGAACGAGAGCCCCCTGGATGCAGCAAGAAGGGAGTTTAAGGAAGAGACGGGCTTTGAGGTTGATGGGGTTTTCATTGAGCTGGGAAGGATAAAGCAGCCCAGCGGAAAGATCGTTTTTGCCTGGGCGGTGGAAAAGAACCTGGATGAGAGGAGGATTGTGAGCAATAAGTTCATGCTTGAGTGGCCCAGGAGATCGGGGATAATGCGGGAGTTTCCCGAGATCGACAGAGCAGACTGGTTTGAAATAGAGTCTGCCCGGAAAAAGATCCTCAAAGGACAGCAGGGTTTCATCGACCGGCTGCTGCATGCCCTGGATCATCCAAATGTGCATCATCCCGAAATTGATCAGGATGAGTTCATCTCTCAAGAGCGCTCTTGACCTTCACCACCAGTTCTTCTTTCACCGCACTCCTGCGGTCTCCCCCGCAGACGATTCCCCGCACGCCGATGATGTCCGGCTGCAGGCGCAAGAGCGTTCCCAGATGAGGAAATCCGATGCTGCCAGCCAGGGCAACCTCCAGGTCAAATGAGTGGCCAAGCTCAATGAAATCCGCCAAGTTCTTCTCGCCCATGAAGTCGAATGTCGGCTTCCCATCCTTTATGGCCGTGTCCACCATCACCACATCTGCCCCCGCCTCAGAAGCGGCTGCGGGCAGGAGCATGGGAGATATGCTTCCAACACGAAGGTAGTCAGAGTAGCCTGAAGCCACCACCTTCTTCTTTGGATCGAGGTCCTTGACCGCTCGCACAATGGCCTTGAGCATCTCCTCTGCCTGATCATGAGTTTTCACTCCCAAGAGGCCCGCTTTGACGTAATCCGCGCCGGAGGACGCAGCGCCCAAAGCTGCCAGGCTCGCTGTTCCCGGCTTGAACTCCAGGTCGCCGATGGTCGCACTTACCGGCACCCTGCCTCCTGCCAGGTCTGCTACCGAGCGTATGACCCAGGGGAAGTTCGCACCCAGGGATCCCTCTTTGGGGTTCTTCACATCCAAAATATCAGCGCCGCCCGCCAGTGCAGCATGCGCCTCTTCCATGTTCATGGGGCTGACCAATAATCTCATATTCTCTCAATCCCGATTGGGCAAATGTGCAATGCATCTTCGTCTTCGATATACTTAATGGTGCTGTTGTTCATGCCCTGCGGGGAGAGCGCAGCCGCTATAAGCCTGTTGCTGAATTCAGCCAGGTAATAGAATCCTCCGACCCCCTGCTGATTATGGATGAGCTTCGGCCGGTGCAGGTCTATGTGGCAGACCTGGATATGATCATGGGCAGTGGTCAAAACCTGGAAATCATCGATAAGATATCCAGTCGGGCCCGGACCATGGCGGACACCGGTGCCTCCAGGTCAAACGATTTGGATGGTCTTCCTTCATCTGTTCTCCCGGTTCTGGGGACGGAGACGGCATCCATTTCCCTGATGGAGGAGGTCTCCAGCAAAAGGAGGATTATAGCCAGCCTTGATATGTCAAACCGCAGGGTTCTGTCAAGAGATGTAGCTATGGCGGATCGCAGCCCCCTGGAGGTCCTGGAGGAGCTGAACCATTTCGACCTGGAGGGAGTGATAATCATGGAGCTTAACCGGATTGGAACCTCAGCCGGCCTGGATGAGGAGTTTCTGGCGGAGGCCAAAAGAATAAGCCGCCATCATCTGATCCTGGGGGGCGGGGTAAAGGATGAGAAGGATCTGGAGGCTCTGGAAAAGATCGGCTTTTCCGGGGCTTTGGTGGCCACGGCGGTTCATAATGGAATGATTCCTCTTAAAAGGATACAGTGAAAAGGTAGCTGCTTTTTGAGCCTTAATTAGAGGAAAAAATAGAAAGGAGATACCCGGAGGGCAGAAGCCATTATTGTCCTCGCATGCTTCGGGCAGTGCCTGATACAGGCGCAGCAAGTGATGCATTTCTTCGTATCGATCACCTCGCTGTGGTCCGGATCGATGGCACCGACAGGGCATATCTCCGCACAGATCCCGCACTGGATACAGTCATCACTCAACTCGAGAATGAATGCTCCCCGATCCAAGCCCCCCCGGCGACCGGGACGCATCCGTCCTTCGCCAGAATATCCTTACATAAGAAATTACTGCAGTATCTTGGTGACGACCAGCCTCCATTCCCTGCCATGCAGCCCAGCTGTCGTCCAGTATGTGTCCTTGGTCACTACCTTCTTATCTCCTTCAGTGACCTGGAAGCTATAGCTTCCGTGCCCGGACCTGTCAGCGATTATCTTCTCTCCCAAGGCCAGCAGGCTAGGATATGGCGCATAAAGCGGGTCCTCGAATAGATACTTCCCTATCTGGCTTTCATCTCGGTCGTGGGCAATTAGACCATCCAGATGCATTGACCAGAAGCTGTAGTCAGTGATATTGCTCCTGTTAGAGACATCATAGTAGAGATGGGGTGCTACTATGGCGTTTAGCAATTTATCTGGTTCAATGATTGCACTGATGCCTCCCAGGAATTCCCCTTGTGATGAGAATACCGGATACGCAATTGCTGTGCCGTTGTATCCTTCTACCAATGGCAGCTGTTTGCTTAACACAGGGGTTTTGGTCTGCAATAAGCGGGCAATATGTTCCTGGTTACTTATATCGGCTCCTTCGGCGCTCTCGCTTCCTCTGCCTTCATCTACGATGATCTTTCCATCCTTGCCAATTGTGACTGCATTGCTTATGTTTGAGTTGGTCCCTATTAGCTCAGCAAGAACTCTGCGAGCAGCATCTCCCTCGAGGCCTGCGGTTGAGAGATTTTGAGCAGCATTAGCGATATCCGAATCTAAATCATTCAGGCTTCCCTGCAAATCCGCCTGAATCTGAAGAAGCATAAATATTCCGTTTGCATCTTTCTCGTCTCTGATGCTATCCAGAGCTTCTTGGAAAGACCGCACTACTGAATCAGGAGTCCCTTTGTTAAATGCGAAGTAGGCATTGTTTTGGGCGAGTACGTATGCTATCTCGTAATTGCTTGCATTTGCACCAGCCTCCTGGATAAGCACGATACCTGCTAAGTCATTATATGCCCAGGCATCAATGCTGCCATCTTCCAACTTCTCGATAATCGGTGCGGATGCATTCTCAAGAATCAGATCCTCCCTCTTTAAACCGCTATTAAGAAGCCTTTCGACCACCACATCATCCTTGATAGCCCCTATTTTATATTTTTTCAGGTCTTGCGGATCTGTAATGGTGACATTTTTATCCTTCTTTGCCAAGAGAACATCCCTGCCAGAGGCAGCTGGCCCCACCCACTTGAATAGCTGCTCTCTTTCGGGAAGCCTGGCCGTTGTAAAGAGAACGGTATTATTTTCGCTTAATGTCCTCTGATAGCCTTCTGTCCAGGGAAGAAGCAATATTATGCTCCTATTAAGGTCAACGCCCATTTTTTGCCATATCCTTTCGAGAAGATCTACGGAAATACCCTGGGCTTTGCCGTCTTCTTGGAAAGTGTAAGGTGGATACTGCTCGGTTATATAGGTCAGATCCTCCGCTGATGTTATCTGATCAGCAGCCAAGCATGGGATATTAGCTATCGAAATATTCACTAGAAGTAATATTGCTATATATCTTAATGCATAAAATACCCTAATATATCTCCCTCCTGGAAATATCAGTATTAATGACGGGCACTACTGCATTTTAACATTTCGCACCATTTTGTATCTGGCTCCATACGATTTGAGGTGCATGCAAAAGTTCAAATTGCAGATGCCATAATGCGTTTGGCTTGTCTTTAGTAATCAAAAAAAAGGAGGTATGCGTCTTGAGTTCAGATATTTGTAGAATGGCATCTGCTTTCGCCTTTATTGCACTCTTGGAGATATGCATCATAGGTTCAATGGCATTAGCTCAAACAGATCGGGATCAATTTGCTATGGAGGGAGCATCTGAACAGACGGTAAAGATCGGGGCGATATACAACCTGGTGGGATCGCAATCGCCCTTGGATCTGCCGTCTGCCAGTGGAGCTAGGCTTGCAGTTCATGAGATCAACAAACTTGGTGGAATCGATGGCAAAGAGCTCGAACTGATCATATGTGATGGCAAGAGCGATACTGCAGGTGTTGGTGAATGCGCAAAAGCCCTTATCGCAGAAAACGTCTCGGCAATAATAGGCCTGAGCGACACAGATATGGTCTTAGCAGCAGGACCAATCACATCTGCCGCGGGGATACCTTTTGTCACATCAGGGGCAACTTCTCCCAGACTGGCAGAGGAGAATGAAGGACTGTTCTTGGCATGCTTTGGCGATAATGTCCAAGCCCGAGCGGGGGCTGAATATGCCTTTAATGAGATGGGAATCAAAACCTGCTCACTTCTTGTGGACGGCGAAATGGAATACGCTCGCCTCCTGGCCTACTATTTCAAGGAACGATATGCAGATCTTGGAGGAGAAATCATCATAGAAGCCTTCATCAATGATTCAGATCCGGCGATTCTGAGCCAGGAAGTCTATGACGCGCATTCTGAGATGGTTTACCTTGCAGCAGGGCCAAAAGAGGCCAAGACTGTGATCGAAGCTCTGCGAAGGGCTGAAATTAACAGTCCGATATTTGGCGGCGATAGCCTCGATTCGCTTGACTTGAGGCAAGAGGGCATGGGAAGGATCATCTTTTCGACGCATGCCCTTCTGGATGAAAACTCCTCCCGCACAGGTGAATTCGTTCGGGCCTACAAATCCGAGTACGGCTATCCACCTGAGAACGCCTTCTCTGCTCTGGGATATGATGCAGTCAAACTTCTGGCCGAGGCCATAGACAGGGCTGGATCGAGCGATCCGGAGGCTATTGTTCAGGCCCTTGGAAATACTTCAGGGTTCAGTGGAGTGACAGGGGATATTAGCTACCAGGACGACGTCTGCATACCCAACAAGGATGTAACCATAATATCGCTGATCGATGGGGAGATTGCAGGCTCAGAAATCGTGAAATCCACGAATACACCGTCCAGATCCAGATAGAAGTCCCTCTCGCGACAGGTGTCCTCCAACCCCAGGCAGTCCAGGAGGCAGGGTCTCGGAAGACCCAGATTGGGCATCATGCGGCCCTCCTCCTGCAGGGCTTTCAGCTCTTGCCTGGCCAGCTCCTCCAGCCTCCGTTAGATGGCGCTGCAGGGGTCCTTGATGTAGATGATCTTGACGAAATGGGACCAGGAGAGCTGTGCAGACAGTGTCTGCACCGTCTTCTCCTCTTCAAAGGTGTTCCGCCACCCGGATCAATTGAAGGTCATATAATTTTTGCGAGAAAAGACAGAATTGGCTTGAAATATTTGACGGATTTTGAATTGGCAGCGGGATACTTTGTCATGAGGGTTTTGATAAAATCACTATCTATATACTCCCGATGACGTGTTTTTGTTAAGATCACCAGACGGATAATTATCTATACCATGATGCATTCCTTGGGTTAAGGAGGAATACTAATTCCAAATCAAGCCACAGTGACAATGGCTTTTTTGATTTTTTTATTCGCAATAGCAGCATCCGATAGCTTTTCTGCAGATAGCAGCAATTCTGCTGAAGCATCAGATGCTTTAGCGATTTCTGATAGCCAATTGATCACCCAGACGATAGCAGCCGATGCCAAGGGTCGCTCCAGCAACGGATCGCTGGAAGACTCTGGCCTGGAACTGGTTACGAATAGAAGAAAGGTCTTATCTGAGAGTTCGACCCTGTCAGATGTGTCCAATGAGGACGTAATCTCGCCCGAGCAGGAGACCGTACTGGTCATCAAGTCTGAAAAGAGCGAATCTACGTCCGCTTCTTCTCAGGGCACAACCGAGGCAGGTGAGAAATGCGTACCTCAGATTGGCCTGACTTATGCAGACTCAACACCATGTCCCATTGAGACCGTAAAGGCTCCAAAGGGATCGCCCAACGTAGTGTTCTTGGTTTTAGATGACATTGGATACGGTGGCCTTGGATGCTTTGGCGGACCTGTCGAGACTCCAAATATAGATCGATTGGCTCAAGGCGGTCTCAAGTACACCAACTTCCATACCACTGGCATCTGCTCTCCAACCCGTGCCTGCATGCTCACGGGCAGAAATCTTCATTCTGTAGGGGTCGGTTCTTTAATGGAGTTTGCATCGGGCTACCCCGGATATACGACTTATCTCTCCAAAGAGGCAGCGACCATGCCAGAGATGCTGGTTGGGCAAGGGTACGATACGTATTGCGTGGGCAAGTGGCACCTTGCGCCTTCCGGTTCTATCAACGCAGCAGGACCTTACGACCAGTGGCCAATGAGCAGGGGATTTGAGAGGTTCTACGGATTCCTTGAGTCCCACACCAGCCAGTGGTATCCTGACTTGGTTTCCGGCAGTACCCGCATAAAGCCGCCAGCCACCCCCGAGGAGGGTTACCATCTCTCCAAGGACCTGGTGAACCAGTCCATACAGTACATAAGCGACGGAAAATCCCTCCAACCGGACAAGCCCTTCTTCCTTTACTTGGCCTTCGGTGCTGGCCATTGGCCGCATCACGTTCCCGAGGCCTACATCGAAAAGTATAAGGGGAGATTCGATATGGGCTGGGACGCCATGAGAAACCAGACTCTGGCTAAAGAAAAGGAATTGGGAGTCATACCTGAGAACACCGATCTGGCGCCACGTGACCAGTGGGTAAAAGCGTGGGACAACCTAACAGAAGACGAGAAGAAGGTTTATGCAAGGTTTGCTGAGGTTCACGCCGCATACATCGATTACACTGATGAGCAGATTGGAAGGTTCTTGGATTACCTGGAGGAGAGCGGCCAGCTCAATAACACCATGATAGTGGTGATATCTGATAACGGCGCATCTCCAGAGGGTGACGCCAATGGTTGGACTAACATGGTCATGTGGGCAAACTCGGTGTCCGAAGGAGGAGAATCGTCCGGATTCCAAAACGACTTCCTGTCCATTGGCAATATAACCAATATCAGCACTATGCTCTCCAAGATCGATGAGATTGGCGGACCTCTGTCATACCCGACCTATCCTCTAGGATGGGCTATGGCCGACAACACCCCCCACAAGCTCTACAAGTGGACCAGCCATGAAGGCGGAACTCACGACCCAATGATCATATACTGGCCTGATGGCATCAAGGACGAGGGCGGTATCCGGTCGCAGTTCTGTCACGCTATCGATGTTGTGCCAACCGTTCTTGAGGTCCTGGAATTCGACGCTCCTGAGGTTTACAACGGCGTCACCCAGAAGCCTATCGAAGGAATTAGCCTGGCCTATACCTTCGCTAACTCCACCGAGCCTACTCATAAGAAGGTCCAGTACTTCGAGATGATGGGAACCCGCGCTATATGGTACGATGGCTGGAAGGCGGTTGCGTTCCACCACCTAAACTATGGCCCTGACTTCCAAAACGATACCTGGGAGCTGTACAACCTCACGGACGATGTCTCTGAGGTACACAACCTGGCAGACCAGTATCCTGCCAAGCTTGAAGAGATGAAGGATCGCTGGTGGGCCGAGGCCAGTAAGTATAACGTGCTGCCCCTGGATGACCGCGCAGGCGCAAGGTACTCCGCTCTCCAGGCAAGAGGAATATCGACCTTCACCTACCTGCCCGGAGTAGAAAAGATCATGGAGCCAGCTATCCCCGACACTCGCAACAGCTCCTACACTTTAACTGCATATGTGAACACCTCAGGAAACGATAGCGAAGGCGTTCTCTTTTCCATAGGTGGCAGGTTTGCAGGATTGTCGCTCTATGTCAAGGATAAGCACCTTGTCTTCGACTACAATCTCTTCAATATGAAGCATTACAGAGTCTCCTCGATAAATGAGGTACCTGAAGGAGAGGCCACCCTGGGCTTTGAGTTCGAGAAGACCGGAAGGTGGAAGGGCGAAGGCAGGCTCTTCATCAATGGCAATGAGGAAGGAAGCGTGGATATGTCTTTCACAGTGCCCGCACGCTATTCCTTCGAAGAGGGTTTGGAGGTTGGACAAGATCCGCAGACGCCTGTGACAGACGACTACCAGAGCCCGTTCAAGTACACTGGAGATCTGGAGAAAGTGGAAATGACTGTCGCTAACGACTGAACCTTAGGTACGGGCAGTCTTCAAGACTGTCCATACCATCATTTTTATTTTAACTATGATTTGGAGCAGGAATTCATTCATCCAGCCCTTCCATGGCATTTCTTGTATTTCAGCCCACTGCCACAGGGGCAGGCATCGTTCCTTCCTGGCTTGAAGATGAGCTGGGGAATCTTGCCATCTTTGGTGTATTTCATAATGCCAGCTGGAGCCCGGCCCAGGCGGAGTTCATGAGCCATGAACCGCATCGGCCCGTCAATATGCCTGAAGAACTCCTTGTAGCCGGCGCACAGATAGTTTAGACCAGATTTTCCGTCAGGCGTTTTTATAAAGCGGTTCTTAGGGCATTCGCCATTGCAGACGAATCTCACCTCGCAGCGGCGGCAATATTCCGGCAGCGCGTCGAGCTTATCCCGACCGAACTTCTGCTGCTTTGTCGATCTGGCCAATCCGGCCATGTCCCTCTTCCAGATATTGCCCAGAAGGTATTTCGGTTCAACAAAGTGATCACAAGAGTACATGTCTCCGTTATGCTCCAAGGCCATGGCCGTGCCGCAAGTCTCTGAAAATGCGCACATTCCGGAAGGCATTCCAGACCAGGCGGCTAAAGCCACATCGAATATCTGAACAAAAATCCTCCCTACATCTCTGCACACCCATTCATTGAAGACTGAGATCAAGAAACGGCCATACTGTTCCGCCTTCACTGAACGGTCGGTGACGACATCTCCCTCCTGAAAGCCGGTGTCGTTTTCCCTCTCCACTATGGGTATAAACTGGATGAAATTAGCTTTCACTTCATCTCTGAGAAAACGGTAAACCTCCAGCGGATGATCGCCGTTGGCGGCATGAACTGTGGTAAGGATGTTGTAGTCCACCTTATGATGCCGCAGGAGTCGGGCTGCCTTCATCACCCTGTCAAAGGTAGGCTTTCCAGTCTTGTCCACTCGATAAGCGTCATGAAGCTCTCTGGGCCCGTCCAGGGATAGACCTATGAGAAAGTTGTTTTCGCGGAAGAATTCGCACCATTCGTCGTCAAGCAGAGTGCCATTGGTCTGCATGGTGTTCTGGATAATCATATCCGGACGGCTGTACTTATGCTCGATCTGGACCGAACGCCGGAAGAAATCCAAGCCCATCAGCGTGGGCTCGCCGCCCTGCCAGGCGATGGTGGCCTGTGGAATTCTCTGCGCCTCCAAGTACTGGCGGATATATGTCTCCAGCAGTTCATCGGACATCCTGAAGCTGCTGCCAGGATAAAGGCTCTTCTTTGAGAGAAAGAAGCAGTACTTACAGCCTAAATTGCATGCTGCTCCCGTGGGCTTGGCCAGCAGATGAAAGCCGGGCGGTGAGTCTGTCTTTCCCATTGATGGTGGAAATTTCCTCAAAGCAAATCAATCTTACCCCAATTAGGTTTTCGGCTCCACTAGATGCTCTGCCGTTCTGGTCATCTGGGAGTAGGACTGGCGCTGCAATACGCTCTCTAATCGGGCAAAACCAAGCAACCCTGCTCAAGTTCGAATTGGGGATTCCAGGCGATCTCCCAGGGATGCCCATCTGGATCGGCAAAATATCCTGAATAGCCACCCCATTCGGGTTCCTGGGCTGGCTTAAGGATGCTCCCCCCATATTTAATGGCTTGAGACAAAACCAAATCCACCTCATCGCGGGTTGCTACATTATGGGCAAGGGTGATTCCGCCAAATCCTCCAGGATCCCTAACATTGGCATCTAAGGCCAGCAATTCTCTGGGAAATAAAGCCAATGCAGTGCCAGTGCTCAATTTGAATATCGCAAAATCTCCTGCACTAATGCTGGACATTGGCCATCCAAGGCCATCTCGATAGAATCGAATGGCTTTGTCCAGATCTCGAACCCCCAGGGTGACTATGTTCAATCGTGCTTCCATATTTAACTCCTCTGAATTAGAGGGTTTAATGCTGCCAGAGGCATTAAAGGCTCCTCTCCGAACCTAACCTTGATCTGAATCATCAAACACGATCTTCTTCTGGGTCTGGAATGATCCCGAATAGGACTGTTTGCTTCTATTCATGTAGATCGACCACCCACGTCTGTTCTCGAGGTCCCACTTTCCATCAAAGGCGAGCGCTGTGTCGTAGATCATAGAATTATTGAAGCGGTCAAAAGACCTGATCGCATTGGTCTCACTCCGGTCCACATGGCTCAGATTGAACCTCTCCCGTACAGTTGCGCCGGTGCCGTTCTCGAATAAGGGCAGGCTCATGCTTTTCCTATTCTTGAGCTGTCCGCCAGCGAAGACCAGATCGTCCTTCTGGATGAATTCCACCTCCTGGTGGGTCTTGCTCATGTTGCGCAGAGATTCGAGGCTGATCGATCCAGAGCCTTTCATCCAGCCGCTGGAATCCACTCCAGTATCGTGAAATGATCCCTTTATGGAGACCTCGCCTGAACCCCTGACAGTTGATGATTCTTCAAAACGAAACTCCATATCCGCAACAGTGCTCTTACATATGGGATTATTATGGCCAAGGTCGGGAGTTGAATTGAGAAGATTAGCGCCAAGATCTTCTATTTCGGTTGCTGCTGCTTCTCCTGTATCGCAGAAAAAGCCTGCCGCAAGAGCCGTTGCCGCCACACTCACGATGAGCACTAGACAGAATGAATTCCCGATCACTGGAATCATAATGGAAAGATTAGATAATTAATCTTTTGATACCTTCAGATCTGTTCGTGACCTGGGTTCCGACCCTGTATGCTGTAACCTTATTCGGTCAGCTCGAAGTATACTCGTCGGTTGGCTTTTCCCTTGTTCTCTGCCTTTACCAGCTTAATTCCCTTTATCTCACCAGTTCTGCCGACATGAGTCCCTCCGCATGCCTGCCGGTCCACGCCCTCGATCTCAACCACCCTTATCTCCTCTCTATCCGGGACATCCATGGCAAGACGCACCAGATCCGGTATAGCCATGGCCTCAGCTCTTGGCAGCAGGCTTATCCTTACAGCATGATCCTCGGAGATCAACTGGTTGGCCTGGTCAACATATTCGGCTATCTTCGATTTGTCAAAGGCTTCCAGGCTGAAGTCCACCCTCGACCGGGCAATATCTATCTGGTTTCCAGTTATCCTGGCGCCAGTTTTATCGAATATTACCGAGCTGAGGATATGGCAGGCGGTATGGCTGCGCATGAATTTGTAGCGTCGATCCCAATCTATTCTCCCCGATACCCTATCTCCCGGAGCAAGGCCGGTCCTGTCCATGATGTGGATTGGTCCTGACGGCTCAACTCTCAAGACGCAAAACTCATCCTCATCTCGAAATAATGACCCCAAATCCGATGGCTGTCCACCTGATTGAGGATAGAATGCAGTCTCTTCAAGGATGACGCCATCGCCCTTTACATCAGCAACAGTCGTATCAAAAGATCGTATATAACTATCTTCGATATAGATTGACTTCATCGCCACAATGTTAACCCATTATTTTATCAGCTTATCGGCGGGATGGGACATCTTCTGAACCGATCATTCGCGACAAGACTTATGAGCTGCAGCAAAAGATGCTACCAAACGCTGGCAGCTATGAACACGATAACAAAAATAATGGTCGAGAGGTATAGCTGGCGGATCCTCATCCTTCCTTCCTCCGCTCTCCGGCTCGCCAGGAGCTTGGAGGCAAAGTAGAGGATGGCCAGATCCATGGGCACAAAAACGAAAAGCAAAAAGCTTCTCAGCCAGCCCATCAGGAATGGAATCAGGCTTATCAAGACAAACAGACCGAATAACAAGCCTGCCAGGCGCAGGGCATTCTCTCTTCCGTATAAAAGTGCAATGCTCCGAGCTGATCGCTTGCGGTCACCCTCCATGTCCATAGCCCCTCCAGCGATCTCCTCTCCCAGATCGAAGACGAATACCAGAGCGGCAAAGATCCAGAGCATAGGGTTGTCCAGTCGACCCACGGCAACCCCTCCCAGGACAAAGAGCAGGGCAAGGCATAAGCCCACCATCATGTTTCCGAACAGTCCCGTTTCCTTGTACCGCCAGTTATAGAGGTTGCTAACAATCCACATGGCTAGAGCCAAAGCAAGGGCAATGGGACCCAGAAGTCCTGCCGCTATCAAGCCTGCCGCAGAAAAGAGCAATGCTGAAATCATGACCTCATTCGCTGATATCCGTCCGGATGGAAGAGGCCTGGCGGGATGATTCACCCGGTCCACCTCCAGGTCAAAATAGTCGTTGGTGATCATGGCGGTGCCGGAGATGAAAAAGCCGGCAAGAAAGCCAAGAATTCCAATAGAGGCTTCTGGCACTGATCCGGATGCTATCACCTCGCCGGCCACAACGCATACCCCAGCAGCACTTGGCAGCTCGGGCTTCACCAGATCGTGCATTGCTTTCGCTTTTGCTGCAATTCCCGTGCCAGGAGAATTGTCACTCATGGAAAAGGGGTTTAGTGCTCAGCTCTCGCTCCACTTCCCATTCTTCCTCAGCCAATGGTCCATATCAGCAGCAGCGATCTTGCCCGCTCCCATGGCACTGATCACTGTGGCTCCACCGGTGGTGATGTCTCCTCCGGCCCAGACTCCCTCCATGGTGGTCCTGCCGCGTTCGTCCACCACTAAGGTTCCCCACTTTGTCGTCTTGAGCTCAGGCGTGCTGGAGGTGATGAGGGGATTGGGCACCGTTCCCACGGCGATGACCACTGTATCCACGTTCACTATATGCTCTGAGCCCTTCTTCACCCTGGGGCTTCTCCTGCCTGAGGCATCTGGCTCGCCCAGCTCCATTTCCACCACCTCCATGGCGTTGACCATGCCCCGGTGGTCGCCCAAAAACCGGGTGGGATTGGTGAGGAAGTCGAAGATCACTCCCTCTTCCATGGCGTTCTCCACCTCCTCCAGGCGAGCAGGCATCTCCTCCCGAGAGCGGCGGTAGATTATGTGCACCTCATCTGCTCCCAGACGCAATGCCGACCGGGCGGCGTCCATCGCCACATTTCCTCCTCCCACCACGGCCACCCTCTTGCCCTTTTTAATGGGAGTGTCATAATCGGGGAACTTGTAGGCCTTCATCAGGTTGACCCGTGTGAGGTACTCGTTGGCAGAGTAGATGCCGCTCAGGTTCTCGCCGGGGACATTGAGAAATCGTGGTGCTCCGGCGCCGATCCCCAGGAATACGGCATCGTAGCCACCCTTGAGAAGCTCATCTATCTGGACCTGTTTGCCCACCACAGAGTCCAGCTCGAGCTCAGCGCCGAGGGACTTGACATACTCGATCTCCGAGCGGACGATCCCCTTGGGCAGGCGGAACTCTGGAATGCCGTAGACCAAGACCCCTCCGCCCTCGTGCAGGGCCTCGAAGATGGTGACCTTGTGGCCCATTCTGGCCAGGTCTGCAGCGCAGGTGAGCCCCGATGGGCCCGAACCCACAACAGCAGCGCTCTTGCCTGAGGGAGGCAGCAGTTCGCAGGGCGGGCACTTTTTCGTCACCCGCTCCCAGTCGGCCACAAAGCGCTCCAGCCGACCTATGGCTATGGGCGCGCCCTTCTTTCCAAGAACGCAACGGCTCTCGCACTGCACCTCCTGGGGACAGACCCGGCCGCAGATCCCGGGTAGGCTGTTTTTTCCTTTTAGCGATAATGCCGCTCCGGGCATATCACCATCCCGCAGGGCGAGGATGAATTCGGGGATGTTCACTCCCACGGGGCAGCCTTCAACGCATTTGGGCTTCTTGCACTGGATGCACCTGTTGGCCTCTAGAGCCGCTTGCTCTGGAGTGTAGCCCAGGGCAACCTCCTCGAAATTGCTCTTCCTCTTCTCTGGAGATTGCTTGGGCATCTCCACCCGGTTTAACTTCAACTTTTCTGCCATTTCTTCCACACCGCGCCTCAGAGGCTATGATCTCTTAGCGCTGAGCATCGCCCTGCTATATAAAAAAGATTTTCCTTTCAGAGCAACCTACTAATACGATCAATCCGCATCACCTTCTGGCGCGGTCGGGAACATGTCGGAGTTAAAGCTTGGCAACGATGGGAGAGAGGTCGTGGTCTTGAAGGGATCGATAATTCCAGAAGCGGCCCAAAAAGCTGGCTTTTATGCGCTAGCGCTCTATGCCGCTGCGCCAAAAAGTCCCCGGCGGGAGTGGTCTATTCGCTGAATAAAGTTCGAGGAGGCTAGATGTACGAGATAGTAACCAAGGAGACAGTGGCTCCCAATATCATTCATATGAAGTTCAAGGCGCCCAAGATCGCCAGCAGCGCAAAGCCCGGTCAGTTTGTGATCATCAGGGTGGACGAGAAAGGGGAGAGGATTCCCATGGGCCTTGCCGGCTGGGACGAAAAAGAGGGAACAGTAGATATCGTCTTCTATGTCCTGGGAACCAGCACTGCAAAGCTATCCACCATGTGTGAAGGCGATTCTGTGGCCAACATCGCCGGCCCCCTGGGCAAGCCCTCGGAGATCGAGAACTTCGGCCGGGTGATATGCGCCTGCGGCTGCTTCGGCGTGGGGCCCTCGCTACCACTGGTCAAGGCCCTCAAGGAGAAGGGCAACTATGTCATCACCGTGGTGGAGGGCCGGGGCCCGGATTTCGTCTTCTGGACGGACGCGCTGGGCCAGTTCAGCGATGAGGTTCATGTGGTGACGGGCTGCGGCAAGACCGCCTGGGCCAATGACTTCATCGAGCAGGAGCTGCAATCCGGAAAAAAGATCAACAGGATCTTCGCCCACGGCTGTCCATTTATGATGAAGGTCTCCTCGGATGCCTCTCGGGCGGCGGGAGTGGATACGACTGTGAGCCTGACTCCGATCATGGTGGACGGAACGGGGATGTGCGGAGCCTGCCGGGTGGAGGTGGGAGGAGAGACCAAGTTCGCCTGCGTGGACGGACCGGAATTCGAGGGGCATGACATCAACTGGGATGGGCTGGTCTTAAGGTTGCGCCAGTTAATACCGGAGGAGGACAAGTCCTTCAATATCTGGGAGAGGGACAACTGGCATAAATTGATGGACTGCCGGCATAAGAAGAGCTTCAACCCTGCAAAGAGAATGAGCGTCGAGGAGATAGAGCATACCGAGGCCAACTGCAAGCTGGCGGGGGTTTAATACAACGGGAGTGCGGAGGGTCACGAATTCCCCATCCTTTAGGTTGGGGATGAAGTGAACCCTCGCCCGGATTTCATGTTTTCCTGAGATTGATTAGCTGGCTATAATGCAACCGAACGCTGATACGAGATTATTCTGAATGCGGCAATCAATATACTCAGATTGGGACTACAATCTGTCGGAATCAAAACCGTAGAAGCCTGCCCCTTTTAAGGGGTGGGAGTAGTCACCCACTGCAAACCGCAAGCCTTTTACGTCATATCCCGGCAAGGAGTGTCCACAATTGCGAGCGATTCAAAGAGCAGTTCGTCCGGGAGTAGCATAGATCAAGGAATGAAGTATCTGCAGCTCCTGGCCGGGACTGCACTCGCCCGTCTGGGAGGGAGAGACAATAGCATTCAAAGTTCCCGCTGATATCGCTAAGGCAGCAATAGCTGCCGGATGCACGAAATGCAATATGACCTGGCAGAAGCTGCTGGTTTTAGGCTTTTTGGCCGGGGCCTATATCGCCTTTGGAGCCCTTTTGAGCGAGATTGTGGCCGGAGGCCTCTCCAACGGCACCATAACCGGCCCAGACGGCGAGATCTGGAAGATCGCCCTTCCAGGGGGCCTGGTTAAGTTCGCCGCCGGAGCGGTCTTCCCCGTGGGCCTGATGCTGGTCGTCATCGCCGGATCGGAGCTGTTTACCGGCAACTGCATGTTCGCCCCCATCAGCGTCCTGAACGGCGAGGCAAGCCTGGGAGGCCTGGTCAAGAACTGGTCGCTCGTCTACGTAGGCAACCTGGTGGGATCGGTCTTCGTCGCCTACTTCCTTGCTTACCAGTGCGGACTGTTCGATAACCTCCCCTGGGCGGGCTGGGCGGCAACCGTGGCCAACACCAAATGCGGCCTGGACTTCGGCACTGCCTTCCTGCGAGGGATAGGCTGCAACTGGCTGGTTTGCCTCGCCGTCTGGCTGGCCATCAGCTCAGAGGACGTGATAAGCAAGATCTTCTCCTGCTGGTTCCCCATCATGGCCTTCGTTACCATCGGCTTTGAGCATAGCGTGGCCAATATGTTCTTCATCCCTCTTGGCATCTTCGCAGCCAACGATCCGGCCATCGCCGCTAATTTGGCGACCGCTGGAGTGGCTACAACCAACCTCGCCGGCGGAACGGGATGGTACAACTTCTTCATCACCAATCTTATTCCAGTAACGCTGGGCAATATCGTGGGAGCGGCCCTCTTCGTGGCGGCGCTCTACTGGTATGTCTATCTCAAGGGGCCAGTCTGCAAGGTAATCCCGGAGAAGGGAGCAAAGAAGTAGCAATGCCCGGCAGATCTATTGGCTGCAATAGAGCATGAATCAAAATAACGGAGAAAGGAATGGATATCTGGCTATAATCGGCTGCTGCATCGCTATCTTCTGGCCGGGCGCCCTCACCTTCGGCTTTCCCGGAGTGATGGCCTCCCTATGGCAGGAGATGTTTCATGTTGGCAGCGGGGCCACTGGGTCTACCATCTTCTTCATGCTCTCTGCCGTGGGCATCTTCATGTTTCTGGCGGGCCGCTGGCAGGAGAGATATGGCATCAGGAGGATGATAATTCTGGGAATCCTCCTCACCACCATCGGCTGCATCCTCGCCGCTTTTGCAAATTCGATTAACATGGTCTATGCCTGGGCTTTTCTCAACGGTGCAGCCTCATGCTTTGTCTACATCCCCGCCCTCACTCTGGTGCAGCAGTGGTACCCTCAGAAGAAGGGGCAGGTCTCGGGAACGGTGAGCATGGTATTTGGTCTGGCCGCGGCCATCATGTCCCCTGTATTCGGCCTTATGCTGAATGCATTCGGCTACAGGAACATGAGCCTGGTCCTGGCAGTCCTTACTCTGACTGCAGGCCTGCTGGGCGCATATTTCGCCCGGGAGCGGGATGATGAGACGATAAAAAGGCAAAACGAAATGAGGGACGCCTTGAAGCGGCAAATCAGAGGGGGGAATGAGATAGATAAGGATGAGAAGAGGCGACCACTCACAGTATCTGAGACCCTCCATACTCGAAGCTTCTGGTTTCTCTGGACAACCTGGATCCTGGCCGGAGCGGCGGGAGTCTCCATGACCGTCCTCTCCACCGACTATGGATTATCTTTGGGCCTTCCTCTGGAGGGTGCGGTTCTCATTCTCACCGCCTTCAACCTCACCAATGGCACCGGGAGGCTGGCAAGCGGATACTTCTCCGACCGGTTGGGAAGAAGGAGGGTCATGAGCCTGGCCTTCCTTGCTGCTGGTCTTGCATATTTTCTCTTTCCCCTGGCAGGAGATCTGCCTACATCGGCAATCCTGGCAGCAGTGGTGGGACTCTCTTTTGGCACCTTATTCTCCGTCTCTGCTCCATTGGTGGCGGACTGCTTCGGCCTGGACCATTTTGGTGCCATATTCGGACTAACCTTTGCAGCCTACGGATTTCTCGCCGGACCACTGGGGCCCACCCTTTCTGGATATCTGCTGGATCTGAATGGCGACAATTTCGTTCCCATCTTTCTCTATCTGGGGGCATTCAGCCTGCTGGCCGCTCTCTCCATCCGGCAGGTGGTGTCGCCAGAGTGGCGTTGAAAGGCATCAAAAAAAGGTCAAGATGATCGAGTCATGAAGAGATGACCAAAGGTCAGCCCTCATGCGCACCCGTCGATCAGCTCCACTGCTTCCCTCAGGTCGCCTATGACCTCGGGGCCCTGGCGCTCGCCCCTGCGGTCCAGGAAGAGGGCATCAAGGCCGGCATCCAAAGCGGACTCATAGTCATAGCTGTAGTGGTCGCCGATATGCAGAACCTCAAAGGGCCTGGCATCCAAATGAGCGCAGATGGCGCCATAGAGGAGAGGCGATTTCTTGACCTCCCGGAAATCGCTGGTTGCAGAGAAGACCTCCCGGAAGTAGCCCTGCAGGCCATCCAGCTCGATGTCGATGAACTCCCGAGCGGCATTGGATGTCACCACCAGCTCATAGTTCTCGGAAAGGAGCTCCAGCACCTCCTCTACCTCGGGATATACCTCGATCTCGTCCTCGTAGAGCTCCAAAAGCTCCTCTTTGCCTATGGAGAGGCCGAACTTGTCTATCCAGAACTTGAGGTCGTACCACTCCAGGTGATCGCTGCCGATTTTCATATACTCGCCAATCACGTATTCTCTGGCAGCGCAATAGTCCAATCCCGTCCTCTCGGCATAAAGCCTGGGCATGCCTTCCATCCAGACCTTGTCCACAAACCTAGAATTTACCAGGGTGCCATCCATGTCAAGGGATATTATGCGAATCATCTTGAACTCCTGTTGAAGAGGAAATAGTTGCCTATTAGGTTTATTATTCTTTTGGATGGGATCATGAGATCGCCTTGCGGGGTGGCAAGACGAACATAGCGCTCAGTCACATCTGCATTGGCCGGCTCAAAACGAAGAGCTGGATGAGGCCTGGCTCATGGAACCCCCACCATCCATCATGCTGATGGCTGTCTTGGAGCTTATCCTCTTGTCGCTACCTGCTGATCCAGAAAGCTGCACAGGTGCAGGCGTTGCATCGACCCTATCCGATGGCTGATGCGATACAGGCTTGAAGATATTGGTGTTGACAGTGAAAGCCAGCTCCCTAGACCGGCTGCTACCATCGGCCACATAGACTGTATAGCTCCCTTTTCCCAGGGTGGATAAGGATAGATTGAGCTGATACATGTCTAGAGCTCCTGCGGGAACCACAACCAGACTCATTTCATCCCCTGATATTGATCCGCTGGCAGTGGCGTTCTGTCTCTCTTCTCCTCTGATTATCGCTCCCTTACCCAAGACTGCATCATCTTTCTGGATGAGATAAAGCTCCATCCGCTCTGAAGATGTGCCATACAGATTGAGGAGCCAGTTGCCGGTTACATTAATATGAGCAGAGTTGACTGCGTTCGCCTCCGATTTAGGCCTGACGGAAAGAGAAGTCTCGCTGCTATCGAATTGGTCAAGCGAATCTGAATCCGTTATCACTCACGCTTTCACCGCTTTTAAAATCAGCTCCTGGGACAGGGGCATAGACATCGATTCGCCGAGCTGGCCTGGGTCGAGGGGATCGGCGGCGACAGCATTTGCCTGGATCAGGAAGAAGGCCATAATCGTTATGCATGGAATTAATCTATGACCTATTATAATTATATTATTGGATTTCGTATTAACCACACTCCAAAGCCCTTATCATGATGATTATATTATATGACGATTTCGGTAACGTTAATGGTCGAACCAGGCTGGACCGTTACAGGTCAAAAGCTATAAAGTGGCGCATGCCTCTTAGTCCCAGTGAAAAAGGATGTCACGGAAAAATATAATGGCGAAAATTTTGATGCTGTGGATGTATAACCTGTTGCGAATCAATGGAGATAGATAAATGCGCATATTCGTCGTCGTCGGCCACAAGGCTACCACCCAGCCCAGCTTCTCTTTAGAGGATATCCCCGGCACCTCCGGCCGCCTGGACATCCTCTGCCGCTCCGTCACTGCCGCCTTTGTCCTCTCTCACGGCATCAGAAAGGATGTTCTGGTGTACCTGGTACTGCTCGGCGGAGAGATCCCCAAGACCATCCGGCTGGTGGGCGAAACCCTCCGCCACCTCAATCCCGATGAGAGAACAACTGCTGCTCTCCTCAAAAAGGCCCTGGCAGTAGAGGCCACGCCAGAATGGGCCATGTCCACCTCGGGCATATTCGTCCGCACCGGCGACCTGGAGAAGCTGCTGGAGGATCTGAAGCAGAGATCGGTCCGGCTGGTGTACCTGAGGGAGGATGGAAGGGATTTCCGCTGCCTGAAGGATGAGCCCCTGGAGAGGGAGATGGCATTCGTCCTGGGAGACCACACCGGAATGACTGCGGAGGAGGAGTTGCTCCTCGCCTCTGCCGGGGCGGAGGTGGTTGCCCTCGGGCCGACCAGCCTGCACGCTGACCATTGCATAGTGGTCACGAACTGGCTGCTGGATACCAATGCCTTTATGTCAGATTGCGGATAATACAGGCTCAACGAATATTCAAATATCATCTGGAGATGCTGTATGATCAATTCAAAGAGCGCAATACTTGCGGTTATATTGAACCTCCTCATTGCAGGACTGGGCCACATTTATCTGGGCTACCCCAGGAGAGGAATAATCCTCTTCCTGTTGAGCTTCCTGATAGGCGCCATGAGCGCTGGATTGGGATGGATCGTGGCCGTCATCCTCTGCTCATATGATGCCTGGCAGCTGGCCAAGGGCAGAGCCGCTCCATTCGACTTCCTGAGTGAATATATTGGCGAATGACCATCCTATTGGCAAATGAATAAAGCAGTAGCTTGATCTTTCGAAAAAGAAGAGTCATTATGAGTGAAGAAGTCTTGGAGAACCCAAATGATGATATCCTGGAGACGGCCAAGAGGATCGTCCGCCTGGGTCCCATCTGTGACAGCTGCCTGGGAAGGCAGTTTGCCATGCTGGCCACCGGCCTTACCAATGCTGAGCGGGGTCGATCTATAAAGACCGTCCTGGCCATGCAGGCCTCCGCAGAGGATGACATATCTTTGCTGGAAGATCTGGCGCCTTCTTTCCAGTCAGCCCGGCTCAAGCTGGGCCGCAAGAGCGAAAAGGACGTTCGCTGCACCGTCTGCCTGGGAGAGATATCGCCAGAAATGCTCGATGCGTGGGCAGAGCGGGCAGCCGCCGCCCTTGCCGGCTGGGAGTATTCCACCCTGTTGGTGGGCACAAAAGTGTCAGGCCTTCTTGCAGAGAACGAGGAGCTCCTCCTCGCGGACGGCGGCTCTCGCCATGCCGAGCCTTTCAAGTCCGAGCTGAACCGGGAGGTCGGCAAACGCCTCTCTGCGATCACTGGAAAGGAGTTCGACCTGAAAGATCCGGATATGGTGGTGCACCTGAACCTGGAGAAGGGCGAGGCAGAGCTGCAGGTGGCATCTTTATTCCTCCGCGGCCGCTACAGAAAGCTCGTCAGGGGTATTCCTCAGACCCGCTGGCCCTGTCGCGAGTGCCGTGGCCGGGGCTGCCCACGATGCAACGGCACGGGCCGCATGTACCAGGAGTCGGTGGATGAGCTCATCCGACCAGCGGTGATCCAGACGGCAGAGGCTGAGGATACCGTCTTTCACGGAGCCGGTCGAGAGGATATCGACGCCCGCATGCTGGGCAGCGGCAGGCCGTTCATAGTAGAGGCCGTCCGGCCGCGGATAAGGACCATCGACCTGGCGGGGCTGCAAGAAAATATCAATCGTCATGCAGAGGGCAAGGTGGAAGTTATTGAGCTTAATGTGGCGTATTCCGCTATGGTGGAACGGCTTAAAGAGGCCACTTTTCTGAAGACCTACTCCGCCCTGGTCAGGCTGGGAGCAGAGGTCGTAGAAGAAAAGCTTAAATCTGGCCTGAAGAGATTAGTTGGACAGGTCGATCAGCGTACGCCAACTCGGGTGTCTCACCGAAGGGCAGATAAGCTCAGGGTGAGGAAGGTTTATAGCGCAGATCTTATTGAGGTAGTGGGCAATCTGGCTCGCATAAATGTAAAGGGCGACAGCGGTCTTTACATCAAGGAGCTGATCTCCGGAGATGGAGGCAGAACCCAGCCGAACCTCGCGGAGATCCTCAGAGTGGACGCGGTCGTTGAAGAGCTAGATGTAATAGATGTAGGTGGAGAATCAGATGGCACATCATCACGGAATGCGGAAGAAGTCTAGAGACAAGCTGAGCAAGACTGTCAGGAGCAGTGGAATATCTCCCGTTGTCAGAGCTATTCAAGAGTTCGATACGGGATCAAAGGTTCACGTGCTCATCGATCCCAGCATACATAAGGGCATGCCTCACCCCAGGTTCCATGGGAAGACGGCTGAGGTGGTTGGAAAAAGGGGCAGAGCATTCGTCCTGAAGGTCACAGATGGCGATGCCACCAAGACCTTGATCACACTGCCTGAACATCTTAAGGCGCAAAAATAAGATGATTGTCAAGAGTGTATTAGAAGAGGAATTCCTGACCCTGGCGGAGGTCAAGGAGATGCTCGACCAGATCCGAGAGAAGCGAGCTGATGAAGAGGAGCTGGGCTATGAGCTTCGCCGGGCGATAAGGCATGCTGAGCTCTTTTCCAAGGGCAGCGCAGAAGAGAATACGGCAATGGTAGCTGAGCTTATGAAACTGGAGAAGATGACGAGGACCATAGCGGTTAAGATCGCGGATATCAGGCCCGTCACCAAGGATGAGCTGAGGGCGATCTACGCCAAGGAGCGATTCAATCTCAGCGAGGAAGAGCTCAGCAATATTTTAGAAATTGCATTCAGGGGGTAAGGCGCATGCCTGAGGGGAGACCGCCGAAGAGAGAAGAGATAGCTAGGGTTCTCGATTATCTCCCCTATGGCCGCACTCCGGACAGTAGAACCTATCAGAAGCAGCCTTTGGTTCAGGCGGTGGGTGAGACCAATTTTGTGCTCATGGAGATGACTCCCAAAGAGGGAGTGGTCCCCGTAGCTGGAGCCCGGGTGTATATCGGCAGCGGTAGCCGTGACGTGATCGATCATGTCAACCGCAGGATCGACTACTCAGAGCTCTCCAACAGCGCCAAGCTGGAGCTGCCTTTTGTCATCCAGACCGTGGTACTGGAGGATGAGCTCAGGTTCATTCGTTACTTCAATGATGCCGGCCCCATCACCACCCGCATGCACGCCCTGGAGCTCCTGCCGGGCATAGGCAAGAAGCTCATGTGGTCGGTGCTCAACGAGCGCAAGAAGGGTTCCTTCAAGAGCTTTGCCGACCTGGTGGAGAGAGTGAAAGGCCTGCACAATCCAGAGAAGCTCATAGCCAAGCGCATAGAGGACGAGTTGATGGACGACCGGATCAAGTACCGGGTCTTTACCACAATGCCTCGCATAAGATGAGACTGGGCCAGCATTTTTTGATCGATCGCTCGATTGTGGATTCTATCGTGAGCCATGCCGATCTTGGGCCGGAGGATTGGGTGCTGGAGATAGGGCCCGGGGAAGGCATCCTAACACGAGAGCTGGCTGCCCGCGCCGGCCGGGTGTATGCAGTGGAGATCGATCCCGATCTGGCGGCCAGTCTATGTAATATGGCCCCAAATGTGATGGTTATACATGCCGACGCTCTGACTGTTCGATTGCCCCAGTACAATAAGATCGTCTCCAACCTTCCCTACAATATCTCCAGCAAGATCACCTACCGTCTGCTCAGCCGGCCCTTTGACCTGGCGGTGCTGATGTTCCAGAAGGAGTTTGCCCAGCGATTGAAGGCCGAGCCTGCCAGCAAAATTTACGGTCGGCTGGGGATGGTCGCCGGCTTTTTCAGTCATATCGAGATCCTGCAGAACGTCTCCAGAAAGGCCTTCCGCCCGGTTCCCGATGTAGATTCGGCGATAGTCCGGCTCCGCCCGCGAACAGAGAGGCCTCAGGTGGATCCCAGGGCCTTTATGAGGCTGGCGGATATTCTCTTCAGAAACAGGCGCAAGAAGGTAAAAAAAGGCCTGGCAGCATACGGGGTAGATAAGATGACTCTGGCCGAGCTGGACCAGTCTCTGATCAATATGCGGCCCGAAGAGCTGACCCCGGACCAGGTGGCAGATCTGATATTAGCGATCGAAAAGAAAGGTGATTGGATCTGATCGGGCAAAGGGGCCCGTTTGCTTCATCCCCGCTTTTCAAATCCCCAGGCGGATGTGCTTTATCTCCAGGAATGACTCCAGGCCATAGTGCCCCAGCTCCCGGCCGATGCCGCTCTCCTTCCAGCCACCAAAAGGCATCTGATAGTCCATCACATTGTTTATGTTGACCCCCACCCCTCCCGCCTCCAGCCTTTCTGCTGCCTGAATGCCCGTGGCAATGTCGCTGGTGTAGATGTATGCGGCCAGGCCGTAATTCGAGTCGTTAGCCAGCTTTATGGCCTCGTCAACGGTCTCGAATCTCATAATCGGTGCTACTGGGCCAAAAGTCTCCTCTCTCATGATCTTCATCTTGTGGTCGGCCCGATCCAGGACGGTGGGCAGGAAAAAGTAGCCCTTTTCGAATGCCTCCCCCTCCGGCTCCCGGCCGCCGCAGAGGAGCTCTGCTCCCCTATCAAGGGCGTCCTTCATATGCTCTTTGGTCTTCTCACGCTGCTCATTGCTGAACATCGGCCCCAGGTCCACATTATCTTCCAGGCCGTTGCCGATCCGCAGCCGCTCAGCCTGCTGGACCAGTCTGTCGGTGAACTCCTCTGCCACCTCATCTGCTACATATACCCGGTTGACGCTGATGCAGATCTGCCCCATATTGGAAAAAGCTCGCTGAGCGCAGGCAGCAGCCGCTTTTTCGATATCGGCATCGCCACAGACTATGAAGGGCGATTGCCCTCCCAGCTCCAGTGAGACGCGTTTTATATGAAGGGCAGCCTGGGCCATTATCCATCGTCCGGTCTCGGTCTGACCAGTGAAGGCGATCTTCCTGGAGATGGGGTTTTCCACCAGCTCTGCTCCTACCTCACTACCCGGACCGTGGACCACATTGACTGTGCCTGCAGGAAGACCGGCGTCAGAAATAGCCCGAACGAATTCCGTGGCGGCGACGGGAGCGCGGCTGGGCGGTTTGGCCACAAAAGTGCAGCCCGCAGCCAGGCACGGCCCCACCTTCCAGGAGAGAAGGTCCACCGGATAATTCCAGGGGGTGATGAGGGCAGCGACGCCCACAGGCTGGCGGAGGACAACGCTCCTGCCTCGGGATGTGGCCAGCCATTCCCCGACGTTCCTCCTGCCCTCTTCTGCATAATAATCCAGGATATCAGCAGATGATAGGATCTCCGCCCGTGCATTTTTCAGGGGCTTTCCCTGCTCCTGGGTCAGCAGTCGGGCTATGGACTCCGTCCTCTCTCGCACCAGATCAGCGGCAGAATGCAGCAGCTTCGCTCTCTTCTCGCAGGAGGTCTCAGACCACAGAGGAAATGCCTTTTTTGCCGCCTCCAAAGCCGTCCGGGCCTCCTGGCTAGTTCCTACGGAGACCAGAGCCACCGGCTCCTGGTTTGCTGGATTGTAAATCGTCTCCACCTTATGGGATGAAATGGGGAGCTGTTCCCCGTCGATTATCATATGAGTCTGATGCATGAAAGACCTCCGCATCGCCTATTTTATCCCTCCTGGCTGATAACCTTTGGGCCGGACCGATCAGAATGAATCGCCTCTTTCATCTCCTTCATCCGGGGATGCATCATCCACAGACTGCTATAACATTTATATGGGTATAGGTTATGATAGAAAGCCAAAGATAATGATCGAGCAAACATAGATTTGAGGTTTATGATAGATGAAGTCGCCATGTGAGGAGATCGTCTGGAATGTGCTTCCCAGCATCAGAGCGGCTATTGCCGAAGAACTGATCAAAAGAGGAATTTCTCAGAAGGATGTGTCCAAAATGCTGGGAATCACCCCCCCTGCGGTATCCCAGTATGTCTCGAAGAAGAGGGGCTACAATATCGAGTTCAGAGAGGATATCAGGGAGGCGATAGGAGGGCTTGCGGAAGATCTTATCGATGGAAAGGTCGATGATCTGGTGAAGAGGATCTGCGATATCTGCTGCATGCTTCAAGATGACGAGAGCGCTTGCATCTCAGGTCGATGCAAAGGGAAGTAAGAATTATATCCAAATAAATCTCCAATGAATCCCAGATCTCCATATTCTATCTCCCCTCCAAAGAAGGAATATTTTTGGAATGTTAAAAATGAGCCCTGACGACAAGCTAAAAGATCTCAAAGATCGTATCCGGGAGAAAGGACGGCTTCTCATATCGTATTCCGGTGGGGTGGACAGCAGCCTCCTGGCAAAGCTGGCTCATGATGTATTGGGTGAGGGGGCATTGGCGGTTATCCTGGACAGCGAGGCCTATTCCAGAAGCGAGCTGAATGAGGCGGTTGCTCTGGCAGACTCCCTCGGTCTGAGACTGAGGGTGGAGAGGTTCTACATTCTCGATGACCAGGCTTTTTCTCAAAATCCAGCCACTCGATGCTATATCTGCAAAAAGAGGTCCAGTGCCATTCTCAAGAGGGTGGCCCAGAAAGAGGGTATAAGCTGCATCGCCGATGGGGTGAACGCCGACGACCTCGATGACTATAGACCGGGCATTGCGGCCTGCAGCGAGGAGGGAATCTGGCATCCATTTGTCGATTCGGGGATCACTAAAAAGGATATTCGCTCTCTGGCTCAGTATATGGGACTGCCCGTCTGGGACAAGCCCTCTTCTGCCTGTCTGGCCTCTCGCATTCCCTATAATGAGAGGATCACACGGGAAGGCTTGCGAATGGTGGAGGAGGGGGAGGAATATTTGAAGAGCCTGGGGTTTGGCCAGTTGCGGGTGAGGTCGCAGGGAAAGACGGCGCGAATCGAGCTGGATGAGCAGGAGCTGAAAAGGGTGCTGGCTTGCAAGCAGGAGATCGTCATGAGGCTGAAAGGCATTGGTTTTGAATATGTGACCCTGGACCTAGAGGGCTACAGAAGCGGTAGCTTAAACGAGGTTTTGTGAACGTTCAAGAGATTCGATCCGATTTTCCCATTCTCGATGATCTCATCTATCTGGATAGCGCCGCCACCAGCCTTACTCCTGAGCCCGTCTTAGAAGCTGTCTTGGGCTACTACCGCAGCTACAGGGCCAATGTGGGCAGGGGTGTCTACCGCCAGGCCCAGATCGCTGACCAGAGGTACAGAGACGCTCATCTCAAGGTGGCGAGTTTTGTGGGGGGAAAGGATGGAACTGCCGTCTTTACCAGGAATGCAACCGAGTCGATCAACCTGGTGGCCAGGGGCCTGGACTGGAAGAGGGGGGACCGGATTGTGACCACATTGCTCGAGCACCACTCCAACCTCCTGCCCTGGATGAGGCTGAAGGAGGTGGGGATCGATCTGGAGGTCATAACTCCGGATAGAATGGGGAGGATCGATCTGGCCGACCTTGAGAGAGCCATAAACAAGAAAACCAGGCTGGTCGCAATGAGCCATCTGTCCAATGCCCTTGGCACCATCCAGCCTGCAAGAGAGGTCGGCCGGATCTGCCGTGAGCGTGGAGCTCTCTTTCTGCTGGATGC
>ENA-UOOE01000235-UOOE01000235.1-fermentation-metagenome-genome-assembly--contig:-NODE-235-length-59529-cov-6.711218_pt1 | contig 59529 bp, 69 predicted proteins | sample MGYA00245776_ERZ724021 | MGnify/ENA primary metagenome ERZ724021 (study PRJEB28704, sample SAMN03018321) | fermentation metagenome | biome: anthropogenic terrestrial biome; feature: soil; material... | reverse complement strand
CCGACCAGATCGCCGGGCTCGGTGATTTCGGCCTCAATATCGGTTTGGCGTTCCAGATCGTCGATGACATCCTGGACATCACCGGCAAGGAGGAGGACCTGGGGAAGAGGAGGGGCATGGACGTTCTCGACGGCAAGGCCAACCTCCCGCTCATGATAGCCATGCAGGAGCAGTACCCTTCCTCCTCTCGCATCAGGGAGATATACCGCAAGACCGTCAAGACCGAAGAGGAGGTCGAAGAGGCCCTGCGACTGGTGCAGGCCACCGACGCCCTGGACTTGGCGAGGAAGCACGCCGATGACCTAAGGCTCAAGGCCCTGAATGGTCTCGAAGCCCTCCCGGAGAGCAAGTACAAGGATGCATTGCGCACTCTGGCCGACACCATCCTGGTGAGGGACAGATGAACGATTACGATGTCATTGTGGTCGGCGGCGGACCAGCTGGCTCCACCACGGCCGAGCATGCCGCCCTCAACGGGGCGAGCGTTCTCGTCCTCGATAGAAAGAAGGTCATCGGGGAGCCTGTGGCTTGCGGGGAGTTCCTTCCCGAGAACTCGGAGATGAAGGTCACCTTCCCCCGCGTTCCGGACATGGATGAGCTGTTCGACGTCCCTGAGGAGCTGATCTCCAGGCGGATGGACCTTTTCCGCATGATCGCCCCCAGCGGGCGGTATTGGGACGTCAAGTTCTCCGGCTACACCACCGACCGCGACCGCTTCGACAAGTTCCTCTCGGAGAAGGCGCGGAAGGCGGGCGCGGAGATCCGCACGTCTGTCCGTGTTACCGGCGTTGAAGGTAACGAGGTGATCACCGAGAGCGGCCGGCTCAAGGCCAAGGTGGTGGTGGGCGCCGACGGACCTCTTTCCACGGTGGCGCGGTCGTTGGGGTTCCCCCGCAACCGGGACATGTATCCGGCCGTTACCGGGCAGGCCGAGGGGGAATTCCCTCCGGTAATGGAGATGCACTTCGGGAGCGTGGCGCCCGGGGCTTATGCATGGGTGCTGCCAAAAGGCTCGGGCGCGAACGTCGGGGTAGGGTGCTCGCCAAAGCTGGCCGATGGCAAGCTTAACGATTACTTTGCTTCATTCCAGCAGAGGAGGGGGCTGAAGGTGACCACCAGAACGGTAGGCAAATTCGTGCCCTCCAACGGGCCGATCGCCTGGACCGCGTCGGAGAACGCCCTGCTGGTGGGCGACGCCGCGGGTCATGTAATGGCCGTCAACGGCGGAGGCATACCTATCGCCATGATATGCGGCCGCCTCGCCGGAAGGGCGGCCGCATCCCATGTCCGTGACGGTACTCCTCTGAAGGAGTACGAGCAGGAGTGGCGGTCGCAGGTGGCCAAGCCGCTCCACACTGCGGTCAACACCAAGCGCCTGGCCACGCTGTTCTTCGGGACCGCGCGCCGCACCGAGTGGGCCATGGGCGTGGTTGGGGCAAGGCGTATGGGCAAGATGATCCGCCTTCGCCCGGTGTTCCCCTGATGCCGCGGGTCACTTCTGAGGCGCTTCCCTGGAGCGGACAGAGCGCAGGGCGCTTCCGCATATGGGGCAGTCCGGCATGTTCTTGTCGAAGATCTTCCCGCAGCCCCGGCAGCGGTACTTCCAGACAATGACCTCCTTGATCCCCTTGAGCCCCACGGCCCGGTATTCCAGCGCCAGGACGCGGGCGAGGTTCTGTATCGAATAGTCGTCGGTGAGGATGACGCCCTTCACATCCATGGCCAATGCGAGGACCTCCATGTCCACCGGGGAGAGGCGAGCATCGTCGCCGGTCTCGGCGGCCGCCCTCTTCACCTTCTCCAGCGATGCCGACGACGGCGCGGAGACGGTAAGCCGGTCCTCCCAGTACCTCAGGCGCGTATCGTCGTACTTCTTCAGCTCGGCGATCACTCCCGGAGCGGTCACCGGTTCCGGGGGAAGGTCCTGCATGGAGAACAGGGCCGAGGTGTCGAGAATATGCTTCACGGCCGCTCATGCGCAGAAGGCAAGATAATGATTCGCAACGGCTAAATACGGCGTGACGATTGCCTCGGCATGAACGACATCCAGGTGGACCAGGGAGTCATCGATTACATTCTCGAGAACAAGCGCGACTACCGTGTCTCCACCTCCTGCGGGGGCCCGGTCATCGTACCTATCGAGATGAAGAGGCCCAAGGAGTCCGACCTAAAGGTCAAGGTAGGTGCAAATATATTGTACATCTCTCGCGTCCAGGCACGGTACATTGACCGCGTGACCATGGATATGCTCGATTCAGCTAGGTACGAGTCCTGCTCGGTGTTCTGAGCGAGAATGCCTCATCGGCCACCTCTTTGGACAGCCTCTCCAGGTCCAGCTGCTCTTCCTGCGCTGCGATCAGTTTGGAGCTGGCCATGGTGGCGGGGCGGAACGGCACGATCGAGCAGGGCGTTCCCTTCTCGATGGATATGTCGTAGGTCCCCATCTTCTTGGCCAGATGCTCTATCTCCAGCTTGTCCAAACCTATAAGCGGCCGTAGGACCGGGAATCCCAGCCCTTTCTCCTCGGCATTGATGTTGTACAGCGTCTGCGACGCCACCTGACCCAGGGACTCTCCGGTGGCGATGGCATCGGCCCCCAGTCGCATTGCCACGTTTCGCGCGACCTTGAGCATGGTCCGTTTGCATAGGACGCACTGGAGGTTCTTTTGGCAATGCTGAGAGATCCTCAGCTGGCTTATGCCGTGAGGTGCGGTCCACAGCTCCAGCTGCACTCCCAGGGCGGTCTCGAGCGCTTCGGTCAGCCGAACAACCTTGTTGACGAGGCCCTCGCCGGAGTAGGGTCGGTTGTCCATGTGGAGCAGCACGACCTCGGCGCCGTTGCGGGCCAAGGTATATGCGGCCACTGGGGAATCGATCCCGCCGGAGAGCAAGCAAACTACCTTCATGATATCATTCAGCTCGGAAGGTCAAAAAAGCGATGATTCATTATCGAGGACCACGCGGCTCAGTTGTTGAGCCGTGAGATGTCCTGGCTCAACATCGGGAAGCCATACTCCTCTTCATCGCCCTCTTCCTGGTCGACGACGATGGTGAACAGCATGTTCAAGAGCTCCCTCATCTGTTTCATCTCGGTCCTGAGCTCGTTGATCTCCCTTACCAGGTCGTCAGTGCTCTTGGCCATCTTCCACCTGTCGCCTCTAAACACCACTTCGCTTATAATCCTATTCCCATTCGATTTTTGGATGGCGAGGGCGGCCTGTCAGCGTCAGGGTCAGAAGCTGACGTTCCCGTAGTCGTCGGCGAGCTTGCGGCTCTCCACCCTCTCACAGGGTTCGCAGCGCAGCGATCTCCCCTGGCATTCCAGCGTGCCGCGGCACTTCCGGCACATGGCCTTCACCACGCCGAAGTGCGGCTCCTGGGTGGACAACTGGACGGACGGAGCGGTCTGTATGACCTTGGCGCGTATCAGATCGCCGGGGCGCATCTCCCTGCCGACCTCCTGGACATACTCGGAGGAGAGCTTGGAGATGTGGATGGTGGCGGACGTCTCTCCGGTAATGGTCCGGTCCCTGCCCTCGACCGCAACTATCTCGCATATGGCCATGGCGGTCCTGACGTCGGTCACGCGGCAGAACACGCTGTCCCCGTTCCTCAGCAGGTTCATGGGGTTGGTGGCCGATACACGGGCCAGCATCTTGTCCCTGTCAAGCTGCAGCTCTCCGGCCAGGGCGGAAAGGATCTTCCCATCGTATTCGTAGGTGCCAGCGTCGGGCATGTATTCCTCGGCCACGGCAACCTCCTCGCCGGGCAGAACGGTCTTCTTGGTCATCTTGAATCACATCCTATCAGCATATGCGCAATAATATTACATCGATCTCTTTCTTCTTCCTATCGTGGAACTCGAACAGATGAGGTATCCCGAACTTATAGCTTTTCTGGAAGGATATCTCCCGGTCCAGCGATGCGACCATCTTTTCCAGGAACGGGGCCGTGGAGGCGTTGTGCAGCGAGTATACGACGGGAGCGATGCGGACCGCGGCCTCCAGGAACGGCCGGTCGGCCTTCTTTCGCTGGGCGCCGAACGGCGGGTTCATGATCACGGTGTCCGCCTCGCACCGAAACTCCTTCACGTCGCCCACCGTTAGCTCTATGTCCGCGCCCAGGCGGGACGCGGCCTCCATGGCGTCGGCCGTAGCATCGGGATCGATGTCCACCCCCATGACCGATGCGGCGCCAAGCAGCGCGGCACCGATGGCGAAGACGCCGGTGCCGCACCCCAGGTCTACCACCCGCCGCCCCTCGACGTCGCCGAACGTCAGCGCGGTGTACAGGACGTCGGCGGCTATGGCGGCAGGGGTGCAGTACTGCTCCAGCGATGGACGGGGGGAGCGGTGGGGAGGGATGGTCTGAAGCATCCGCTCCAGCTCGTTCTTTCTCATCGGGCCTCAGTGCAGTCCCAGGTCGAGGAAGTCCGCCGAGGTCAGGATGCCCTCGATGTTCCCTCTCCGGGTCACCAGGACGGCCTCGTCCCTCTGCAGATGCAGCGATGCCAGCTCGATGGGGGTCTCCTCGCTGAGGATGGGGAACGGCGCCTCCATGATGTCCTCCACCTTGACCTTCATGACCTCATCGTAGAGCTTCCTCTGGTTCCTCGTCTCTTCGATGGTGTAATCGCGAATGCGGTCATCGGTGATCCCTCCTACGATGCGCTCCCCCACCATGACGGGCAGCTGGGTGAAGCGGCCCTTGACCATGAGGTCGACCGCCTCGGCCAGCGTCTGGTACGGGTCGATCGAGACGACCCCCCGGGTGGCCAGGTCTCCCACCGTGAGCCGGGCGCCGGTGGACTTGCCCTCCAGGGCGCGCTTCCTCAGGACCCCTTCGAAGGCGTTGAAGATCTTTCGGACGTTCTTGTAGGATGGGTCGATGCTCCCCTTCTCGATCTTGGCGATCAGGGACTGCGACACCCCGGCCAGGGACGCCAGCTCTCGCTGCGAGAGGTCGAGCTTTTTTCGCATCTGCCGGATCTCGTCCAGATCGGGCAGCTGTGGGATCAGAGTCAGCTTGAGCGATGTCATCTGAGGACTTCCACCATCCCGGTTAGTGCGGTCCCCTCTATAAATATTCTCAAAATACTTGATCTCCGCGCGACCTCGCAGCATCCGCGGTCCGATGTTCGGACTGGATGCTCGACAGCGCAGGCAGCCGGCTCATTCTCCTAGGAATTTATCGACCGCCATTCCGATGCATGTCGGAATATGGAGATACCATCCGTTGGCCCGGATCGGCGTCCGAGCATTACGGCTGGCATGTGCGTTCGACGAGTATGTTAGCATCGAATCTATGGCCATATGTTGGTCGCAATAGCCTCATTACACTAGACAAACGAATAATAAATTGATAAATACTATACGAACATCGAAAGCTTTTATTCCTAGCTCTCTCCTTTAGGGGTACGTCCGAGCGATGAGGCAGCGTTCCGGGCAATCCGTTCGATGGAGCCCTGAACGGCCTTGTCAGAACAGCGCAGGGCCGACGGAGGATGGAGATGAGGATCGAGAGTCCGCGCACAGGTGCGCGTCAAAGGAACGAGGAGGCCTATGCCGCCCTCCCCGCCTACGGGGCGGCCAGACCGGAAGGTTCGTCCTACATCATGGGCGGCTGCGGGATCGCCGGCGTCATGAACATGGCCGGCGAGAAGGTGTGCGGCGACAGGATCGCGCGCATGCTCTCCACCATGAGCGAGCGCGAGAACGGTCTGGGGGCGGGCTACGCCGCCTACGGGCTGTTCCCCGATGACCTCAAGGACCTCTATTGTCTGCAGTTCCTCTTCGACGATGAGAAGGCGATGACCGTGACCGAGGAGTACCTGAAGAACCGCGGTGCGATCGTGCGGGATGAGCGCGTGCCGACGCAGAGGGTGGATTCCCTGCGCCCTCCGCGCCCCATCGTCTGGCGGTACTTCTTCAGGCCCGATCCCCGTTCTGAGAAGTTCCGCACCAAGGAGCAGAGCGAGGACGAGTGCATGGTGGAGGCGGTCATGGGCATCAACGGCGCCATTCCAGGGGCCATATGCATCTCCAGCGGGAAGGACATGGCGGTGTTCAAAGGAAACGGCCATTCTTACGAGATAGCGGAGCATTTCGACATCGCTCGGTACGATGCGGCCATGTGGCTGTCCCATTCCCGCTTCCCTACCAACAGCCCGGGGTGGTGGGCGGGCGCCCATCCGATCTCTCTGCTCGACTGGTCAGTATGCCACAACGGGGAGATCACGTCCTATGGCGTCAACCGTCGCTTCGTGGAGATGAACGGATACCGTTGCTCGCTCCTCACCGATACAGAGGTCATCACCTATACCTGGGATCTGCTGGTCCGCCGTCACGGGCTTCCGATTCCGATAGCGGCCGTCATCATGGCGCCGCCATACTATCGCGACATCGAGCGTCTCGACGAGAACGGTAAGAAGTTGGCATACCAGCTTCGGGCGACGTACAAGGAGGCGTTCCTGAATGGACCCTTCTCCATACTGGTCGGTCGCTCGCGCCCCGAGATCACCATGGTTGCCATGGCCGACCGGAAAAAGCTGCGCCCCCTTCTCATCGGGGAATCGGACGACGGGAAGACGGTCTATGCGGCCAGCGAGGAATGCGCTATCCGCTCCGTACAAGAGAGAGCGGAGACCTGGGAGGCTGATCCGGGCTCCCCCATGATCGCCAGGGTGGGCGAGGGCATCGTCCGCCGCGGCATCGAGCCTCCTTTCGGGGTGATGGACCGATGAGCGCTGCCGAGCGGCAGGGCAGCGTCCTTCGCGACAGGTTCCTCCCGTTCATCTCCGAGGACTGCGTTCGCTGCGGCAGATGCGTCAAGGAATGCTCCTTCGATGCGCTCGTTAAGCAGGAGGGACGCATCGTGGCCAATGGCGGCTGCGTAGCCTGCATGCGGTGCGTGGAGATGTGCCCCTCCTCGGCCATCGAGGTGAGGCATGCACCGCCGCAGATGGCGCCGCATCCTACGTTCACCGGCCGCGTCAGGGAAAGCATAATCGCCCAGGCCGGTTCGGGGGGCGTGCTGCTGTCCTCCTGCGGCACCGACCTTCCCTACGACGTGATATTCGACGACATCGTTCTTGACGCGGCGCAGGTCACCAATCCTTCCATCGACCCGCTTAGGGAACCGATCGAGACCATCACTTTCGTGGGCCGCCGCTCCGGCCGGGTGAGGCTGGACGACGGCGGCCGCCTGCTCGGGGGTTCGGGGCCTCTGGTGGCGATGGACATGCCCCTCATGCTCGGCCACGTGTCCCTGGGCGCCGTGTCCCTCAATGCTCAGGAGGCGCTGTTCATGGCTGCGGAGAAGCTCAACGTCCTGGCCGGCTCGGGGGAGGGCGGCCTTCATCCCGACATGTACCGGTACGCTGACCATGTCAACAGCGAGGTGGCGTCGGGCCGCTTCGGCGTGACGCCCGAATACCTGCGCCGCACTGCCGCGGTGGAGATCAAGATCGGTCAGGGGGCCAAGCCAGGCCACGGGGGCCATCTTCCCGGGGAGAAGGTCACCGAGCTGATCTCGTCGACCCGCATGATCCCTCTAGGCACCGACGCCCTGTCCCCCTATCCGCATCACGACATCTATTCGATCGAGGACCTCCAGCAGCTGATAGCCGTGCTCAAGGAATCGACCGAGTACCAGGTCCCGGTGGGCGTCAAGATCGCTGCAGTCCATAATGTGGGCGCCATCGCCTCCGGGGTGGTGAGGGCAGGGGCCGATTTCATCACCGTCGACGGCTTCCGCGGTGGCACCGGCTCGTCCCCGAGGGTCATCAGGGACCATGCCGGCATACCGATCGAGGTCGCGATCGCCGCCGTGGATAGGCGCCTGAGCCAGGAAGGGCTGAGGAACCGCGTGACGCTGTGCGCCGGGGGGACAATCAGGGGCTCGGCCGATATGATCAAGGCGCTGGCGCTGGGCGCGGACGTGGCCATGGTATGCACCGCCGCGCTGGTGGCGATGGGCTGCCGCGTCTGCCAATCCTGCCACCGGGGCGTGTGCGCATGGGGCATCGCCACGCAGAGGCCGGAGCTGACCTCCCGCCTGGATCCGGAGCAGGGGGCGCGACGGATCGTCAACCTATTCCATGCCTGGAACGAGGAGCTAAAGGAAGTCCTGGGGGCCATGGGCATCGATTCGGTGGAATCGCTGGTGGGCAATCGGGACCGGCTGCGCTATCTCGGCCCCAATCCCAAGCTGGCCGAGATCATGGGCATCAAGCACATCGGCGAGGGGTGGGGTTAGGATGACAAGCGTCACTTCTGACGTACGTATCATGCGGGACGGGCGGAAGGAGGCCACGATCGACGCCTCCTCCCGTGACCCGCATGGCCGTCCAGTGGACCAGCAGACCCTGAACGAGGAGATACGCCGTGTGATAGCTGCAGGGGCTGGCCGGATCTCGGTGACGGGGGTGATGGGTCAGCGCTATATCGCCTCGGCATGCACCGACAGGGAGCTATACATTCGCATCGACGGCACTCCCGGAAATGGACTGGGAGCCTTCCTCGACGGCCCCACCATCGAGGTATTCGGCAACGCCCAGGACATGACCGGCAACACCATGGCATGCGGCCGCATCATCGTTCACGGCAACGCCTGGGACGTCACCGGGCTGGCTGCCCGGGGCGGCCGCATCCTGATACGGGACAGCTCCGGCTATCGGGTCGGCATCCACATGAAGGAGTACGGAGGCAGCGCGCCGTCGATCATCATAGGCGGCCAGGCGGGCGACTACCTCGGGGAGTACATGGCCGGCGGCAGCATCCTGGTCCTGGGAAACGGCTGCCGCCGTTCTCCGGTGGGCAGTTCCATCGGGGCGGGCATGCACGGCGGCAGCATCTACGTCCGCGGACCGGTGGAGAAGCACCAACTGGGCATTGGCGCGGCGTTGCAGCCCTTGGACGACACGGACCGGCAGCGTCTGGAGGACATGATCTCCGATTTCGAGAGGTGCTTCTCGCTCAGGGTGACGCGCAATTGGCCAGAGTACCTCAAGATCGCGCCGCTGTCCTCCCGCCCCTTCTGCGGGCATTTCGACCCCATCCCGATCTAGGCGGGGGCGATCAGCGACTCCGTGGATGCCGGAAGGGATCCGGGATCGACGGGGACCTGCTCAGACCCCGGGGAATCGCATCAGCGACTCAAGAACGATGCGTACGTCCACATCCTCCAGGCCCAGAGGGGTGATGTGGTTGTTGATGATGGCGTCGAGGGTGCGGTTGTCCGAAGCATGGATGCGTACGATCACTCTCTTCCCGCCGCTCACCATCAGCACCTCCATGACGCCCTCCACCTCCTGCAGCCTGCGCAGCTCCTTCGATGTGACGCCCTCTGCCAGGTTAGCCAGGACGATGGCGTCGGCCTGCATCCCCATCTGCTCGTTGTTGACGATGGCAGCGTAGCCCAGGATGACCCCGTAGTCCTCCATCCTCCTTATGCGGTCCCTCACCGTGGACGGCGAGCGCCGCAGTTTCGACGCGATCTCGCGGTACGTCATCTTGCCGTCCATCTTGAGAAGCTTGAGGATGCGATGGTTCATGTCGTCCACTTCTACCGTGCCGAACCCTCCTGTCCAGTTCGATGATAGGCGGGTCGGTCGCATTAAAGCTTTCTCGACGGCGCGATGCAGTCGCAGTCCGCGGCGGGCCGCTGCGCTGGCGGTGAACGGAGGGGCCCAGACCATCGCGGCCGCGTCACAGTCCAGTGAAGAAGGACGGAGCGGCCGGGCGGGGCGAGTAGCAGGACTCGGTCACGTCCTTGAGCTCGATGGGGAACGAGTCGGATAGCGAGGACATGATGGAGCGCATGGTGCTGCCAAGCGTCTGCGGCCCGGCGGTCACGCGGGCGTTCAGGATCAGGCGCGCCCGATCGTTGAAGTAGCGCCCTCCGCGGAGGCCGTCCACCTGGGCCGAGTCGCCCACCAGGGACATCTTGGCCCCCGCCTGCTCTGACAGCACCGTCACCTTCACATGGGCGACCTCGGCCGATGGGAACGCGTCCGCCACTCCGCGCAACAGAGTGGTGGTCAGCCCGTAGGCGTCGACCCTGTCCCTCGGAACGATGGTGGCAGTGGAAGAGAACCAGGACATCGATTCCTTCTCTGCCGAGAACAACCGATAGTCGTCCCCGGCCCGCTCCTTCCGGCTTAGCTGTGTCGACTGGATGATGTCCATCACGGCCTCGAGGCCCTCGCCGGTGCGAGAGGAGTAGGGAACGATAACGGCATCAGGGGTCAGGGCCGCCACGGACTCCGCGGCCCGTTTCAGGGCATCCTCGTCCAGCAGGTCGATCTTGGATAGCAGGACGACCTCCGCCTCCTTCACCTGATGCGCCGGGATGAGCTTGTCGCTGGAAAGCTCGGAGGCGCGGGTGCCGTCCACGACCACCATGAAGGGGGCGACGCTGAACTCGTCAGGATATTGGCAGCGAAGTGGATCGACCACGGACGACAGGATGTTGGTCGACGTCCCTATGGGCTCGGCCATGATGACGTCTGGCTTTGACACCTGGACCAGGGAGCGGGCGCTCTTGATGAACTCGGGGAAGGTGGAGCAGAAACAGCCCATCACCTCCCTTACGTCGACGCCGGAGCCTCTCGCGTACTCGGTGTCGACCAGAGCGTGGCCCTGATCGTTGGTGATTATGGCCACGTTCTTCCCCTTCTCCTTGAGCCGCTTGGCCAGGGCCACCGTCAGCGTGGACTTGCCAGCGCCCAGATATCCGCCGATGACCGCGAACCTAGTTACCGTGCCGCTTCCGCTCATCTCCCATGGTAAGGCCGCTGGCGATTTATTGTTTGCCGCTGGCCGGGACATCATCGTCGATGCGGATGGCGCGGCGCAGGAAGGGGCAGCTGTCGCACGGTATCGACACCTCGCACCGGTTGGCGGTGGCGACGCCGCGCAGCGCGCAGATGATGGCCACGTCCATGGCCCTTAGCGGCTCCTGGCGGCCGTTGCTCTTCAGCACGGCCGTCTCCTCCGCGGAAGGGTGGCCGGTGAAGCAGCACCCCTCTACGACGTAACCCAGGCAGCGCTTCGCCTCCTTCGGGGAGCATCCGTCGCAACGCGTGCCCACGCTGGAGAGCGGACCGAACAGGTTGGCGAGCGGGTCTACCATGAATATCCTGCCATCGCGGCCCAGGGTGATGAAGATCGAACTGGGCGAACTGGGCTGGATGAGCTCCAGGCGGGTCCCTCTCACCTTGCGCTCCTCGCCTACCGTCCAGAAATCGCTCAACTGGTGCACCAGCTGGTAGGACAGCTGATGATACCCCACCCCCAGGCGATCGGCCAGCTCCTGCTTGGACACTGGCCCGTCCAGCGCCATGGCGTAGAGCGTGCGCAGGATGTTCTTGCGCAGGTCATGGTTCACGATAGCGGTGTACGTTTCCGGGTCGATGTATGAGATCTCGATCCGGCATCCTGAGGCCATGCTCGGTGAAGGGGCACTCCAATATTTAATTGTTGAACAGCGGACCTCAGTTCGTTATACTGGCCCAGCGCCCGGGGCGATGCCCCGGATGTGAGAGAGGCATCAGTTTCGTTCTTCGCCGGCGAAGGTCGAGCAGTTACTTTGATGAGCCCCCGCCTCGAATGGAAGTTGGATGAACCGCCGCTCGCTATACTTCGTAGGTCCGAGACAGGTAGAGGTGATAGAGGAGAGGGTTCCGATGCCTGCCCCAGGAGAGGTCGTCGTTCGTTCCATCGTTTCGGCCATCAGTGCAGGGACGGAGATGCTGTTCTACCGACACCAGCTGGAGGAGGGAATGCTGCTCGACACCGCCATCCCGTCGCTGGGCGGCTCGTTCGCGTATCCTTTCAAGTATGGCTACGCCACGGTGGGGAGGGTGGTGGACCGCGGGAGCGGCGTGCCACGGGAGCTGGAGGGCCGCCTGGTCTTCGCGTTCCATCCGCATGAGAGCCACTTCTCCGCGCCCGCCGAACAGCTGGTGCCGGTGCCGGAGGACCTGTCCGCCGAGGAGGCGGTGATGCTGCCCAGCATGGAGACCGCAGTGTCCCTCGCCATGGACGGCTCCCCCCTGCTGGGGGAGGATGTATTGATCATCGGGCAGGGAGTGGTCGGTCTGTTGACCACGGCCGTGCTGTCCCGCATGCCCCTGGGCACGCTCACGTCGGTGGAAGGATACTCCTTGCGGCGGCGGCTCTCGGAGGAGATGGGTTGCGCCACATGCCTCGGCCTCGGACCCTTCGATGAACTGGCCCGGTCCTGCCCGTTCGGTTCGAGAGGCGCCGATCTCACGTTCGAGATCTCCGGCAACCCTGACGCGCTGGACATGGCCATGAGGCTTACCGGTTTCGAGGGCAGGATGGTGCTCGGCTCCTGGTACGGCAACAAGGCGGTCAATGCCCATTTCGGCGAGGCGTTCCACCGCCGGCGGCAACGGATCATCGGCAGCCAGGTGAGCTCTATCTCTCCCTCGCTGACCGGCCGGTGGAACAAGGAGAGGCGGCTACTGCTGAGCTGGGAGATGATGCGGCGGATCCGCCCGTCACGGCTCATCACCCACCGCTTCAGCGTCGATGATGCCGCGGACGCGTACGGCCTTATCGATCGGGGGAGCGGCGATGCGGTGCAAGTGCTGCTCGAGTACGGAGGAGACTGATGTACCGGGCAGGGCTTCGCCGGGGTCTGTCGGCCATGCACTTCTTTGATGTCCCGGGGCCGGAAGGCGAGGTGCACTCCCACCCCTATGTGATCGAACTGGCGGTGGCCGGCGATCGCCTTGATGCGAACGGCTACCTCGTCGACCTGGACGCCATGGCCGAGGCGCTCGCCATGGCGCTGAGGCGGCTGGAGGGACAGGTGCTCAATGGTCTGGAGGAGTTCGCCGGGCTCAGTCCTTCGGTGGAGAACCTCGCCCGGATCATATGGGAGACGACCGTCCCTCGCATGCCGGCCGCGACATGGGCATCGGTCACGGTGTGGGAGAGCGGCGATGCATGGGCATCGTACGAGGAGGAGATCGGCCGATGAAGGTCGGCCTGGTGATCTACGGCGATCTGGGGCAGGCGACCGGCGGATATCTTTACGACCGCATGCTGGTGCGCGAGCTCCGTCGGCGAGGGCACTCGGTGAACGTCCTCTCACTCCGAAAGAGGCCCCACATTGAGCAAGTCGCTGACAACTCCGACCCTGCGGTGCGCTCATGGATGCGGAAGCAGGACGCCATCGTCCAGGACGAGCTGTGCCACCCGTCGCTGTACCGTCTGAACCTTCAGCGGGAGAGGCCGGTGGTGGCGCTGGTGCACAACCTCAGCACCAGCCTCGGCCCCCCGTCGGATCCCGCTCGTTCGATGGAGCGCTCCTTCCTGGAGAGCGTGGATGCGGTGGTGTGCACCAGCCGTGCGACCCTGGGTGCCTGCCAATCCCTGTGTCCAAACCCCCTGCGGGCAGCGGTCGCCCACCCTGGGAGGGGCCATATGATGCCGCAACCGCACCTTCAGGGCAGCGGGGAGTTGCGCGTGCTCCACGTCGGAAACATCCACCCCACCAAGGGTCTGGATGTGCTCCTGGCAGCACTCTCGGAGCTCTTCCCCGCACCCTTCCGCCTGGAAGTGGCGGGGGCCATCACCGACGCGCCGTTCCGGCGTTCCCTGGACGACCTGATGGACGCACCGTTGCGTAGCAGGGTTCGGTTCCTGGGCCCGGTGCCGGAGGCGCTGATGTGCGAACGGTACCGCCGAGCCGATGTAGTGGCGGTGCCCTCCCGCTACGAAGGCTTTGGCATCGCCCTGCTTGAGGCCATGGGCTTCGGGGTTCCCGTGATCGCCGGCCGGGAAGGGGGCTCGGGAGAGCTGGTGACCCATGGCCGCGAGGGCTTTCTGGTCCGGCCGGGCGACCAAGGGGCGGTGGTCCGGCATCTTCGGTTTCTGTCCGACAACGCCCGGCGGGAGGAGATGGGGAAGGCGGCCCGTCGACGGTGGGAGGCGCAGCCCACCTGGGAGGAGAGCCTGACGGCAGCGGTCGACCTGATAGAGGACATTCCATCGGATGTGAGGAGAACGGCGAGGGAAAGGGGGGCTCCCCTCTGACGGGGAGCGAATAGACATCAGGCCCGCTTCTTGATCATGGCAAGTGTGGCCTGGTGATCGGACACCGGAAACATCCTGCTCTTGCAGAAGGACAGCGGTGCGCTCACTTCCGGCTCGGCGAACACCTTCATGAGATTGTCCATGCTGGGAGTATCAAACATGGCGAAGACGGTGTGGGCCGCATGGTCGTCATACGAGCCCAGGAACTTCACGCCGTGTTTGGCCGAGATGGGCTCGATCTTCTCATACCATCCGATGGTCAGGGCGCGGTACTTGTCGTTGTACACTGGGCATAGGTCTGCGGGGTGTTTGCTCACTTGCATTACCAACATCTTATCCCTCCTCAGCCGGAGGGACCGGATGTGGACCTCCGGACATGTGGACGTTCCATCCGCTGCTACTTAAGGGAATGCGTGCGCAGGGGCTCATCCCTCGGCGATTATGCGGATGATGTTGGATGGGCTGCCCTCGGCGTCCCAGGTGCTGGTTGGCAGTATCCAGGTCTGATCGGACACTCTCTCAAGCCCTCCGGCCTGGTCAGAGCCGACTATGAGGGTGAATATCCTGGAGCCGGTGCGCTTGCGGAGGTCCTTCCACTCCTTGACCAGCGATTCGTCGGTGACCTTCGACTCGCCATCGGTGAAGAACAGCACGTCAGCGCCGCGGTAGTTCTTCTGTCCGAGGACCTCCAGCCCGGTGCGGAGGGCTGAGTTGAAGTCGGTGTTGCCCTCAAAGTGGCGGCACACAGTGTCCAGCAGGCTCTTGGCCGCCTTCTTCTTGTCGGCCAGGTTGAGCTCCAGCTTCCAGTCCTCGGCGGCGAACAGGATGACCTTGAACTCTCGCCCCTCGCGCTCCATGCGACGCGCGAGCATCAGGATGAACGCCTTGGCGATCAGCTCAGGCTCGCCGCTCATGGAGCCGGAGGCATCGATCAGGGCGACCACCGGCCCCCGCTTCTCCGGCTCCGGTTCCTGTGTCCAGTCCAATCCGCGCAGCCGATAGGTCAGCAGCTGCCCCTCCAGCATCTGCGACAGGAACAGCGTTCGGAGGATGGGCACCTTGAGCTTCACCAGCTCTATGGGAACGACGTGCTGCACGTCCTTGGACGGCCCGATGTCGTATGCCTCCGAGGTCACGAAGCTGCGGGTCTCTCGGCTCGCACCGCCGTACTCCACATCCAGCTTGCCCATCAGGTCGATGATGCGCTGCAGCTCAGTGCTGCGCCGGAGGAGCTCGGAGAACTGGTCGACCTTGCTCAGGTACTCGAACAGCGCCCTCTCGATGGACGCGTCCTCGCCGCCCTTGGGAAGCATCTCCTTCATCCGGGCGATCATCTCCTGATACATCTCGAGCTCCGCCACCGCGCCGGAAAGATGCTCACGGAACACTTTTCCCAGCATGTCCGGCACCTCCCCCCTTACATCGGATGAGGTCACTTCGTCTACTCCCTTGGCCAGCAGGTCGTCGTCGGCCTTCCGGCGCCAGGCAGCGACCGTCAGTCCGATCAGGCCGACATAGCTCTGCTCAGCTACGGTGTCGGTCGGCAGTTCGATGGTGCGGTCAAGTATGTCGAACGCGGTCCCCGCGATGTACCTAAGGGATAGAATGGCCAGTATGTCGCTCTTGATCGACATCTCCCTTAGCCGGTCCCATTCGGGGGTCTCCTTAAGCGCTCTTAGCAGCAGATGGAACGCTCCGTGGCGGGCGGCATGGCGATGGACATCCGTGACCGCTCTGGAGCCCACCAGCTCCTGGGCCAGTATGGCTGCAATCTCCTCTCGTCGGCGGCGTGGAATGCGTCTCGGCCTTCCTACCACCAAGCGGACCGAATCGTCATTGGCGATCTTCCTCCACCGCACCCCATCGGCTCTGGACATGGCGGCCTCAGTTGGTCTGGGGATCTTCGGACACGACGATGTTCTTGGTGTCATCCAGCATACGTTTCATGCCGTTCATCGACCTCGTCTTGGCATCATAGTGGTCCAACAGGTCCTCGCGGTCCTTGTTAGACAGCCAGATGTTCTCGTTGAGCTTCTCCACTAGGGATGCCCTCTCCGCCTGGAGGTCGATCTCTAGCAGGTGGAGGGTATCCTCGAACTCCTCCACTTCACCGAGATAGAGGTCCCTCTGCTCCCGCGGCATGGTCAGAGTGACCGGCTTGCCCATGGAGGCGAACTTCTCCACCAGGTTGGGAAGATGGCGGGGGGAAGTGCGGACCGCGCTGAGCTGGTAATGCTCTGGGCCGTCCGGAAGGATATAGTAGTGGTCGGGATTGTGGGACGCATGCTCCTTCAGCTCCTTCCATCGGTGGAACTGCTTCTCGCACAGAACGCAGGTGACAGGCTGCGGAAGCACGTAATCCTTGATCAGGACCGCGGACGCATGCAGATCATCAAGGTCCTTCTCGCTTCTTTCCAGGTCGATCCCGCCGGAGACGGCAACGTCGAGGAGGAGCTTTCTAAGAGTGGCCAACTCCTCTGGCCGCTTCCACATCATGTGCTGGAGCAGCATCAGCATGGTCCGGTCCACGCTCTTCCGGTCCAGCGCGCAGGAGGCTACGCGGAGCACCTGCACTATCTTCTTCCACCTGCGGTCGGACACGATGACGCCGGTGTTGCGGAACTCCCTTCTCAGCGCGACCAGCGCGTCCACCACATCGCCGTCCATGAGCATATCGGCCGACCGCTCCTTCATGCAACACAGGTCATCGATGGTCAGCTTCACCGAAGGTTCGAAACCATCCTGGCTACTGGTGATGAGGTCCACGAAGTTCGACTCGTCCTGCACGTATTCCACATAGTAGCGGAACAGGAATCGGTCATACAGCGCTTCCAGCGACTCGTTCTCCTCCGGCAGCTCGTTGGATGCGCCGAACACGGTGAACAGCGGCACGTCCAGGATGGCGGATCCGTTGTGGTACTTGCGCTCGTTGAGGATGGTGAGCAGGGAGTTGAGGATGGATGAGTTCGATTTGAAGATCTCGTCCAGGAACGACACGTTGGCCGTCGGCAGGTAGCCGTCCACCTTCCGGCTGAATATGTCCGACTGCAGCGAGCTGAGCGACAGGGGGCCGAAGATCTCGTCAGGGGTGGTGAATCGGGTCAGGAGGTAGTAGAAGAAAGTGCCTCCATCAATGCTGTTGCACATGTCCTTGGCCAGCATGCTCTTGGCCGTGCCGGGGGGGCCGATGAACAACACATGCTCCCCGGAGATTAGGGCCAGCAAGGATCCTGCGATCTCGTCCTCCCTTTCCTTGAACTGCATGTTGAGCTCATCGCGTAGCGTTCGTAGCTTGGAGGTCATCTTCTCGTTACAAATGCAGAATGCAACTCTATAAGCTTACTTGATGAACGTATACCAGCCGCGGACGCCCAACGTTCGATGCGGGCCGAGGCATGTTCAAAAGATGATCTTGGAAAGGGTTTGAGCACTCGTTGAACGTTCTCCGCTCAGATGAGGTCGAACATTCCGAGGATGCCCAGTATCAGCGCGATGATGCCGATGATGGTCTGGAATCCTCCGAGCCACTTTCCGAACTTCGTCAGGTACTTGCCCAGGACTGGGATCATGTAGAAGACGCCGGTCAGGAGGATGATGCCCACCAGAGTGGCGATGATGCCCTGCAGGGAGCCGAGATTCAGGAGACCGACGATCAGCGTGATGATACCGATCAGTACCTGGAAGCTACCAAGCCACTTTCCGGCCTTCTCAAGGTACTTGCCGATACCCGGCAGAGCACCAACGATCCCGGCACACAGTACCAGTCCTCCGATCACGTTCATTATTTCGACTAATCCAATTGCCATGCATGCACCTCCTTGGGGTTTCAGCCAATAATCGATTTTTGCGATTTATAGATTTATCTTGTCATTATCGGGCCAGAAAAAATTTATTGGCAACAGGGGGCGGTGAACGCAATGGAACTGGATTCATGGAAAAAGTGGGCTCAGCCGGATTCGAACCGGCGGTCTCCTCCGTGTGAGGGAGACGTCATAACCGCTAGACCATGAGCCCGAAATGCTGAAACGAATGAGCGTATATTAAGCTTTGTCCAATTCGACCCCTTCCCAGTCCAGTGGGTGGCTTGAGTTCGTAAATGGCATGCCTGCATCGAATGAACTGCGGCCAGCTCTCATCCCACGGTCCTTCGGACGGGACAGCGAGTCATGGGGGGAGAAAGAGAGAAACCATCTTCCTGGTGGAACAGGCAGTAGTAGCGGGTATCGATGTTGGCGCCCCTCAGCTTGATGCAACGCAGCCATCTCTGGATGCGGGAGTCGTTCCCCTCCACCATGGCCAGCTCGATGGCGCCGTCGGCAACGTACAGCTCCATGTGCTCGTTCGACTCCAGCATTTCCATTGGCGTCTCGGAGATCATCACTGTCGTCAGGCCCAGGTCCCGGAAGAAGTCGAAAAGGTCCTTGACCTCCGTCCTGGAGAACGAGCGTTCGGACAGGGCCATGAACGATTCGAACGAATCGAGGACGAACAGCTGGAGCGAGTTCTCAGCCACCGTCTTCGACACGTATCGCATCACTATGTCCCGCCAGTCCCCCTTCTGCCCCTCCATGGAGCGGCGCAGCTCCACCAGGTCCGCTACCATCAGGCCGTCCAGTGAATCCTGGCGGTCCATGCCCAGCCCCTCCATCTGCCGTATGAGGGAATCGCGCGATTGCTCCAGGGAAAAGAACATGCCCCTGATCCCGCCCTCGGCCGCGGCATGGTGCAGCAAGTGATATGCCAGGGTGGTCTTCATGCTCCCTCCCGGGCCGTTGATCAGGATGACGCTACCTCTCGGGATGCCGCCCGCCATGATCTGGTCCAGCCTCTCTATGTAGGTGCTGAAAGGCGTCTCTTCCGGAGCGAGCGCCACGGCCGCCTGATCGTCCACCTGCTCGGCGACCCGTTTTATCAGGTCCTGAACATCGATGTCGGCAGCCATCTCCGGCTTCTTCTCCTCGTGAGCGGCGGCGTGGGCGGCCTTCAGTTCGTCCTCCAGTTGAGATATGCGGCTGAGCTGGTCGCTCATCTCCCGCTCGATCTTGGCCCGTAAGCGCTGGCGCTCCTTCTCCAATGCTCCCGATAGGTCCCGCGCGGCCTCCAGGGCATTGCCCAGGGCGTCGGTGCGAACATCACCGCGGCGATGCAGTTCCTCCACTGCCTGAAGGGCCGGCTCTATCACCAGGGCCAGGGCGTCCAGGTCTTTCTCCCGGGCGTCAAGCTCCCGCTGCCTTTCAGCCAGCTCGGCCTCCTCCTCCTGCAGGCGCCCGGCCGCCTCGTCCAGCTCCCTCGCCTCCTCCTCCAGGGCCTCCATCTCCTGGCGGAGCTCCTTCTCCCGCTCCTGGAGCAGCTTGTACCTGCCCCCCTGCATCTCGGTGAGACTGTGCAGACCGCTGTCCGCCACCTTCGGCTTTGGAGCAGGGGTGATGTCCCTGGCTTCGCGGATCCCGGTGGCTCCCCGAGGCCAGCTGGGGGCCGGGGGCTGTACGTTCCGCTGGGCGCGGATCATCTCTCCGCACCGCCAGCACTGGGAGTCGTTGGGCCCTACCCCCGCCCCGCACCGTGGACACTCGAGTATGCGGACCATGGCACCGCCCTCATTCGCTGATTGCCCTGGTCACTTGGAAGCGGCCTCCGTTGAACAGGAGGGAGAACGAGGATGCGTCCTGATTCGTCTCGCGCATCTTTATGCAGCGTATGCGCCTCTGCGTCTCCACCTCCCGGACCATCTGCATTTTCAACGTGACGATGGAATCGGCGAGGTAGCCCTCATCGTAGGAGCCGGCGAACAGCCGGTCCGGCGAGACCTCCGAGATGAGCAACACCGTCGCGCCCAGGTCGCGCAGCCACTCGAAGAGGTAGAACATGTCGGTGCGGCGATTCCCCATCTCGGAGATGGTCTCCAAGACGCCCAGTGAATCGATGGCGATGATGTCGAAGTTGAGATCGTTCTTGAGGCTGGTGATGTATCCCTTGAACACCTGCATCCAGGAGTCGCCGCCGGACATGTGCTTGAGGTTCTTCCTTATCAGGCCGAGGTCCAGGATGTGCAGCGAGTGCTTGACGTCCTCGGTCGCCATCCCCATCTTCTCCATCTGTCTCAAGAGGGAAGCGCGGGACTGTTCCAGGGTGACGTACACGCAGGTCGCGCCCTCCTCCTTGGCCTGGTTGTACAGTATGTAGTAGGTGAGAGAGGATTTCATGGTGCCGGGGGTACCCGCCACGAGCACGACCTGTCCCTGCGGGACGCCTCCCTCCAGGGCGCGGTCGTATCCTTCGATATACGTCTTGATCCTTCCATTGGGGTTCATCTGGGCCACCAATTATTCCCTTGAAGATTATTAAATGGGTAAGGATAGAATGATATAAAAAAGGTGGCTGGGTGGGTTCAAGGGGTGATAATCAAACGTCCCCTCTGACCACGACCTTGCGCACGTACCGCTTCGCGTTCTCCGCAATGGCCTTCACCTGCGCTTTCGACATCGGCTCGGCGCTCTCCAGATGGGGGTCGAGCGTCCGCTGGGGGCGGAACTGCTGCAGGGCGTATTTCTGGGCCCCGCCAATGTAGGCCGCGATCGCCTCGATGTCCGCGGCGTTCAGCAGGATGGGCGATAGCGTGGTGCGGTACTCGTGCTCGATGCCCGAGGCTTCCAGTATCTCGATGGAACGTTTGATGTCATCCAAGGGAGCGGAGATCCCTGTCAGGTCGTCGTACTTATCGTTGAGAGGCGCCTTGATGTCCATCGCCACGTAGTCTACAAGGCCAGCATCGATGAGGTCCTTGAGCATTCGAGGGTTGGACCCATTGGTGTCCAGCTTGACCTTGACCCCCAGGGCCTTGATGCGGCCTATGAGCTCGGGCAGATCGTTATGAATGGTGGGCTCCCCGCCCGTGACCACGACCCCATCGAGGAAGTCGTTGTGTTCCCTGATGAACGCCTCCACTTCTTCCCAGGGGACCTCGTCATAGCTGTCCGGGTCGAGGACTACGTCGCGGTTGTGGCAGAACGGGCACCTGAAGTTGCACCCCGGAAGATAGATGGACGCGACCACATGGCCGTCCCAGTCCAGGAGGGAGGTCTTGATGAAGCCGATGATCCTCATGTCGTGGCACTTGCAGGCGGTGTTTCCTCTTGAACCTTGCCCTTGCTGCCTAGAGCGGGACCGTCAGCGATGGCACTCGGCCCGAAATCATGGATATCGGTCCGGTCACCGGCATTCCTTGGAGCGGGCCTCCCGCTCCTGCTTCTCCTTTATGTGGCCCGCAGGGCCGCCCCGGTCCTCCATGGCCTTGCGGGCGCACTCGTCCTTGTCGCAGATGAAGGCGGCGAACTGGAAGTTCTTGGCCTGCTCGCCGCAGTACCGGCACTTCTCCTTGGAGATGTCCATGTTGAACATGAGCGACGCGGCGGCTATTAATCGTTCCTGGCGTCGAGCTCCGTTTGATGAGAAAAGTTCAGGTCTCCAGGCGCTAGGCCATCGTCACGGCGGCAACGAACGATGCGCCTGAACGATCTGATGCCCCAAGCATCGCGATGCTCAAGCGATGATGGAGCGTCCTCAGCCCCTGATCTCGAGCACGTCGAGACTGTACTGCATGGCCCTTGCCGAATGAGTGAGCCAGCCCAGGGAGATCACGTCGACCGCTTCCGCAAAGTCGGGAGCGTTCTCCGGAGCGATGCCTCCCGATGCCTCCACCACGATGCGCCGGTCGATGCGGCGTATCGCCTCTGCGCATCGCCCAGCCTCTCGCGGCGCCATATTGTCCAGCAGGATCACGTCCGCTCCCGCCTTGGCGGCCTCCTCCGCTTCGTCCTGGTTCTCCACCTCCACCTCCACCTTCTTGGTGAATGAGGCCTTCCTGGTGCGCCTCACGGCCTCGGTGATGCTGCCCACCACCGCCAGGTGATTATCCTTGATGAGGATGGCATCGTCGAGGCGATTGCGATGAGGGTCCCCTCCCCCCAGGACCACTGCCCTCTTCTCGAAATGACGGAATCCCGGCGTGGTCTTGCGGGTGGCGGCAACTATTATCTCGGGGTTGCGCTCCCGGCAGGCGTTGACCACCTCGCTGGTGGCGGTTGCGATGCCCGACATGCGCATCAGGAAGTTCAGTGCGAGCCTTTCTCCCGTGAGTATCGAGCGAAGCGGTCCCTCTACCGATAGGATGTTGGCGCCTGCCGAGACGGCCTCGCCGTCCCGCGCCAGGGGGGTGACCTTGAGGCCCAGGTGGCGGAACACCTCCATAGCCTGCTCCAGCCCGGCGACCACGCCGTTCTCGTTGGCCCTGATGCGCGCGGCGCCGACCTCGCCCCCGATGAGGGCGAGGGTGGTGATGTCGCCATCCCCCACATCCTCTCGGAGATATTCCTCGACCCAGGTCATGGTGACATCATCGCGCTTGCAGATAGATAATCCTGAGCCTATAGCTCGAACTCCTGGTTGGTCACCGGGAGTATGACCTTCCTGCCGTTGGCCTCGATGTCCTTGGCGAGCGGCTCGCGGTCATCGGAGTGCATCAGCACCACCTTCTCCGGGTCGCACGCCTCGACGAATGCCAGCAGATCGTTGTGGTCTGCATGTGCGGAGAGGTCGTACTTGCGCACCTCGCACTTTATCTTGACCGGGTGGGGCAGCTCCTCCTTGGTGGCCTGGACGTTGATGATCCCCTCGTTCATGAGCATGTATCCGTTGGAACCCTCCACCTGGAACCCGGACAGCAGGATGGCGCTCTTCGGGTCGTTCTTCGCATCGTCGATGTAGCTGAGCACCGGGCCGCCGTCGAGCATACCGCCGGTGGTCACGATGACCTGGGCCTCCTTGCGGGCGCGGTGGCGGTCCGCCGGGGTCCTGACCTCATGGAACTTCCGCTTGGCCGCCCGGAGCGCCTTCTCGTTGCGCACGTACTCCGGCCGGTCGAGGTAGAAACGGCTGATGGTCTTCCCCATGCCGTCGACCCACATGTTGTACTTGAGGTCCTTGAGAATGAGCATGACCTCCTGCGTACGGCCGACCGCGAAGCAGGGCAGGATGGCGCGGCCCCCCCTCTCCACGACCTCCTTGACCTTCTCAAGGAGCTCGCGCTCGGTCTTGTTGCGGTCTGGATGGTTACGGCCGGCGTAGGTGCCTTCCATGATCAGATTGTCGCACTTCACAGGGTGGGCGCCCCACACCAGCCTCATGTTGGTGGTGTGCATGTCGCCGGTGAAGACGGTGGTCTGGTCGCCCCTGAGCTCGTACATGGCGGCGCCGGGAAGGTGCCCGGCGGGGTGGAGTTCGACCTCGAACCCGCCCACGTCCATGATCTCGCCGTACGTCATGGGGGTGAAGTTCCGCATCATGGTCTGAATGTCCTCCTCGCTGTACGGCTTGGGGTAGCCTTCCAGGCCCGCGATCTTCAGGGAGTCGCGGACCAGGAGCTCGACCACGTCAGCTGATATGGGGGTGGACACCACCTCGGTGTCATACTTCCCGCACAGCCAGGGCAGCATGCCGCAGTGGTCCAGGTGGCTGTGGGTGAGGAACGCCATGTCCACCTGCGGTGCGGCCAGGGGGTACTGTGGGGGTTTGGATGCTGCCATGCCATACTCGAAAAGAAGATCGGCCCCCTTGTTCTGAAGGAGCATGCCCATCTTTCCTACTACCTCGGCGCCGCCGAGGAACTTGATCTTCATATTATTGCCTCCTAATGATCTCCTAGGATCTGTATTATCACTTCTCGGTCCCTCCCTCGAACGTCCAGCTCCATGAGCACCGGCTGCTGCCAGGTGCCCAGGTCGAGCTTGCCCTGATGGAAGGGGATGACCAGGGACGGGCCGAGGAACGCTGAGCGGATGTGGGAATGGCCGTTGCCATCTCCCCAGCGGCGGTGATGGTCATAGTCCATCTCCTTGGGTATCAGCCGCTGGAGGGCGTCGCGCATGTCCTTCTGCAGGCCGTCCTCGTTCTCTATGGTGAACAGGGCACAGGTGGAATGGGGAACGAACGCGCACAGGAGTCCCTCCCGGAGACCCGATTCTCGGAGGGCATCCGTCAGCGAGGCGGTGAGGTCGACGATGCGGCCCTCCGCCTCTGTTCTTATCTGTATTATCCTTCTATGGTTCCCCATACCCAAATCTAGGACCGCTACCAAAGGGCAAGTATAAGTAAATGATGGAAATGCCAAAATCGCTCCTCGGAAGAGCCAGATCGTCGCTGATGGAAAAATCCAATTTATAGCAAGGGAAAAGGGAAGGGTTATTAAACGTGGTCGTTCTCGCGATTTCTAGTGTCCGAGAACGTAGCTATATCGAACCATGGTTGGGAGAAAGCCCCACCTGCCAAGGTCTGGCTTGCTTCGGGCTTCCGCGTCATGCTTATCAAGATGGGCATCGACAAAGCGGGCAGCATCAACCAACTGGGAAGGGAGCTGGGATATCGGTCCCGGGTGCATCCGGGATGGAGCATAAGGCAGATCCTGGTAGGAAAGCAGCCATTCCCCATCGATCGCCTCAAGGCGTTCGCTGAATTTCTGGAATATCCGATGGATGACATCTTGAGCCATCAGACGGTCCCTGCCTCGGTGACGGTGGAGAGTACCCGCCGGGCCCTCGAGGCCAATGGGATGCTCTTCTTCATACCTCGCTGAGGGAATGATCATTCTTGTGCTGGATATAATAACGTGGCGATAAACGATTTATAGTCATCAAGGCATAGCCCACCATGTCGGACATTCGTCCGACCCGGGATGGGGCATGCACTTGAGGAAACGCTCTAGAATACGTGACGAGGCGACCAGCTCGCTGGTCCGCAACGGGGTCTATCATCTCTCCGACACGTATGACGACGTGGAGGCCAGGGAGTTCGACGGCCCCATCGTGTACAGCTTCTGGAGCGCCGTGAAGTACACGTTCGGCCTGTCCCTCCTGCTTTGGTGGCTGCCCGTGTTCGGGCAGATGATCGCTGGCTACGTTGGAGGTAGAAGGGCCGGCTCCCCGTGGAAGGGGATGGTAGCCGCCATCATCCCGGTGGCGTTCTTCTTTGCGATCGATGAGCTGGTGGCGATGGGCATCGTCCCCACCGTATGGTTCGGCATAGACCTCTCCCCATCGGCCATGATGCTGTTCATAGGGACCTTCATGCCAGTGGTCCAGCCCTATCTTGAGTTCGTCAACATGTACCTGACGTCGTTCTTCTCCTCTCTGCAGACCGCCACCGAGCTGGGCTTCGACAGCTACATCATCACGGTGGCGTTCGCATACATCGGAGGGGTACTGTCCCTGCAGAACCGCCGCGAGCTGGAACTCCTGGCGAAGATGAGCCGGGGCAGCAGCACCACCGTGGTCCTGGAAGGCAATACCTTCCAGACCGCTCCGTCGCGGACCAGGAGGGCGGAGCGGGGCTTCTCCGATCTGGACGCCATAGTCGGCTCCAACGAGGACACCTCTTCTCCGCCTTCGTTCCGCAAGGCGATGTACGACGATGAGCTGTTCGATTCCCTCACCAATGATCAGAGGCGCCTCCTCCGGGACAGGGCGCAGGGCATGGTCGCTCAGCAGAGGGAGCTGGAGCGAAAGGTCCGCCGGGCGGCGGAAGAGGAGCGTTCCACCAGAGCCAGGACCGCTGAGGATGAACGTGACTGGGAGTTCATTTAGCTCCTTCACACGGTCGTTCAGAACCCTTTTATAGATGCATCATTTCCGAGAAACCGTTTATTATGTTCTGTCCCAAGTGCGGAAGCATAATGCGCCCTAAGGAAAAAGGCAAGACCGAGCTTGTGTGCAGCAAACCCGAATGCGCTTGCAAAGAGGATGTGTCCAATCTGACGAAGGGAGCGACCACTTCCATCCGAACGGAGATGACGAAGAAGGACGTGGAGGACTGCCCCGTGGTCGGATCTGCGGAAAGCATCATGCCGACCACCGACGCGACCTGCCCCAAGTGCGCTCACAGCAAGGCATACTGGTATCTCAGGCAGACCCGCAAGTCCGATGAGCCGGAGACCACCTTCCTCACCTGCGTAGCCTGTGGCCACAAGTGGCGCGCCTATTGACCCAGCGCGCCTGTAAGCAATTTATATTACCGACAACGCGTTTACCTTGAACTCATCAGCTTTGGGGGAAATCAATGTTTCATGCAAAGATAAAATCGGAGACCCTTAAGGGAATAGTCGACGTGGTCTCCACGCTGGTTGACGAGGCCAAATTCAACATCAACGCTGACGGTTTCGACCTCAAGGCGGTCGACCCCGCGCATGTGGCCATGATCGAGATGACGGTGGGGAGCGCCGCTTTCGAGGAGTTCTCCGCGGACGAGACCGAGCTGGGCGTGGACCTGGACAAGATCAAGGAGGTCCTCAGGCTGGCCCGGTCCGGCGACATCATCGAGATGGAGCAGGACGAGGAGAAGAACCGCCTCGTCCTCCACGTCGGGAACATCACCCGCCGCATGAACCTGGTGGACATCACCGGGATGAGCGACCCCCGCGTACCGAACCTAGCGCTCCCGACCGTGGTGGCCGTTACTTCCGATGAGCTGCAGAAGGGCATCCGCGCTGCTGAGTCGGTCAGCGATCACATAGCGCTCACCGCCACTCCCGAGGGCTTCGAGATGTACTCCGAAGGAGACACCGATTCGGTGACCCTTCGCCTGCCCAAGGACCTCCTGATCTCACTGGAGTGCGAGGAGAAGGTGAGGAGCCTGTTCCCCCTGGACTACTTCTCCAACATGGTCCGCTCGATCTCGGCCGGTTCAGTGGTCTCCATCAACTTGGGAAGCGACTACCCGGTCAAGCTGGAGTTCGAGGTTGCTGACAAGAAGGGCTCAGTGATGTATCTCTTGGCCCCCAGGATCGAGAGCGACTGAGACAAACCCCTTCTCGGCAAACCCCTTTCCGTCCGCGGACGTTTTCCCTTTTTCCTGACGGACCTGGCAATCTGACATGAAACGGGAAAGCTTTTTAATGTCAGCCCGTTTATTGACCGAACCCCACTCTTCCTGAGGTGCCAAATTTGCCTTTATATGATGACGCAACCATTCAAATGCTGGAGTCAAAGGCGAACATCATACGCCGTCACATCATCAAGATGACGTTCACGGCCCAATCCGGCCATCCCGGCGGTTCGCTGTCCTATGCTGATATCCTTTCCTCGCTCTACTTCAAGGTGATGAACCACCGGCCCGAGGACCCCCAATGGGAGGACCGTGACCGCCTGGTGCTTTCCAAGGGCCACGCCGCGCCTGCCTACTATGCTGCTCTGGCCGAGGCAGGCTACATCCCGGTGGAGGATCTCCTGACGCTGCGCAAGCTCGGGTCACACCTTCAAGGGCATCCATGCCGCCAGAAGACCCCCGGAGTGGAGATGTCCACCGGCTCCCTGGGGCAGGGTCTCAGCGTGACCAACGGTATGGCCCTGGCTGCCAAGCTGGACCGCCGCTCCAACCGCATCTACTGCCTGTGCGGCGACGGGGAGATGGAAGAGGGGCAGAACTGGGAGGCCGCCATGCTGGCATCCCATTACAAGCTGGACAACATCACCGCCTTCGTCGACCGCAACATGATGCAGATCGATGGGCCCACTGAGAAGGTCATGTCGTTGGAGCCGCTAGCCGACAAGTGGCGCGCATTCGGATGGAACGTGCTGGAGATCAACGGACATGACATACGCCAGATCCTGGAGGCCTGCGAAAAGGTCACCCAGGTCAAGGGAAAGCCGAGCATGATCATCGCCCATACCGTGAAGGGAAAGGGCGTCTCGTTCATGGAGGGGGCGGTGGCGTTCCACGGAAAGGCTCCGAACCCGGACGAGTATCGCATCGCCCTGAAAGAGCTGGGGGAATCGCTATGAAGTGGGTCTACACCAGCCAGAGGAAGGAATACGCCAACGCTTTGACCGAACTGGGGAAGACCCGCACCGACGTGGTCGTGCTGGACGCGGACCTGTCGTCGAGCACCAGGACCGTGGAGTTCGCCAAGAAGTTCCCGGAGAGGTTCTTCAATTGCGGCATTGCAGAGCAGAACATGATGGGGACCGCCGCCGGCCTCGCCGCCAGCGGCAAGGTGGTCTTTGCATCCACCTTCGCGGTCTTCGCCACCGGACGGTGCTGGGACCAGATCCGGCAGTCCATCGCCTATCCCAATCTGGACGTCAAGATCGTCGCGACGCACGCCGGCATCACCGTGGGCGGTGACGGCGCCTCCCACCAGGCGCTGGAGGACATCGGCCTGATGCGGTCGCTGCCCAACATGACCGTCATCGTGCCGGCCGACGGCATCGAGGCGTACAAGGCGGTGAAGGCCGCAGCGGACCTGTGCGGTCCCTGCTACGTCCGTCTTGGACGTGCTGACGTGCCGATGCTCACCTCCATGGAGTCGGATTTCATCATCGGCAAGGCCACCGTGCTGAGGGAAGGCTCCGATGTCACGCTCGTTGGATGCGGCCAGATGGTGGCCGCCTGCATGGACGCTGCGGAGGAGCTGCAGAAGAGGGGGATCGAGGCCGAGGTGGTCAACATGTCCACCATAAAGCCACTGGACGAGGAGGCCTTGCTGCGCTCGGCGGAGAAGACCGGCGCGGTCGTGACGGCCGAGGAACACAGCATAACCACTGGACTGGGGAGCGCTGTGGCCTCGGTGCTGGGAGAGAACCTCCCCACCCCCATGAAGATGATCGGAACGCCCGACTGCTTCGGCGAATCGGGTGAGAGCGAGGAACTGATGCGCCGTTACGGCCTCACCGCGGAGAGGATCGCCCTTGCCGCGGAGGAAGTCATCCGGAGGAAGAGACAATGAAGATCTTCATCGACACCGCTAACCTGGAAAAGATCCGTGAAGTGAACAGCTGGGGCATCCTGGACGGCGTTACCACCAATCCCAGCCTGATAGCCAAGGAGAACACCGACTTCGAAGCCCTGGTGGGCGAGATATGCAAGATCGTGAACGGGCCGATCAGCGCCGAGGTCATGAGCGTCAAGGCGTCGGACATGGTAGTGGAGGCTCGCAAGCTCGCCGCCATCAACAAGAACGTCGTGATCAAGGTCCCCATGACCGAAGAGGGGCTGAAGGCCACCAAGATGCTGTCCGACGAGGGCATACCGGTCAACATGACGCTCGTCTTCTCCGCCGCCCAGGCGCTGCTGGCCTGCAAGGCCGGGGCGAAATACATCTCGCCGTTCGTGGGCCGCTTCGACGACGTGGGGGAGGACGGCATGAGGCTCATCTCCGAGATCATGGACATCCTTGACTCCTACGATTTCGACACCGAGGTCATCGTCGCGTCGATCCGCCATCCGATCCATGTCACGCAGGCCGCCAGGATGGGCGCGCACATCGCCACCATCCCCTACGACGTGCTGAAGAAGATGTTCAACCATCCTCTGACGGACATCGGCATCAAGCGGTTCCAGGACGACTGGGCCAAGGTGCCGAAGAAGTAGTGGAAAACCCCTTCCTTCCCTTTTTCATTCTGCTCGGCGGCCGTCATTCGGCCTCCGCGAGCCGTGACGCGGCCAAGCTCTTTCGAGCGAAAGGTATATGGCCCTGAGATAGATTTTTCGGGCCGCCATGGACCCTGTCAGAATTGCGGCGCAACTTGCACGGGACGCCTCCTATGAGCTGTCAAGCTTGGACCTGGGGACGAGGAACGACGCTCTCCTCAGGATAGCCGAGGCGCTTAAGGCGAACATGGAGGAGATCGTGGAGGCCAACCAGAAGGACCTCGCGTCCGCCAAGGCCGCCAAGATTTCGCCGGTCATGATCAAGCGGCTCCGGTACGACGAGGAGAAGATCGAGGAATCGGTCCGCTCCATCCGCTCGCTCATGGAGCAGGAGGACGTGGTCGGCAAGTTGCTGTCCAGGACGGAACTGGACGATGGCCTGGTCCTGGACAAGGTCTCCTGCCCCATCGGCGTCATCGGCGTGGTGTTCGAGTCCCGCCCCGAGGCGCTGGTACAGATCTCCTGCCTGTGCCTGAGGTCCGGCAACGCCGTCCTGTTGAAGGGCGGTGTCGAGGCCAAGGGGACCAACGAGATACTGGCCCGCACCATTGTGGAGGCGGCGGCGTCCGTCGACGAGCGCTTCCGCAATGCCGTGCAGCTTCTCTCGACCAGAGAGCAGTTCCAGGAGCTCCTGCGGCATGATGACCTCATCGACCTGATCATTCCCCGCGGCTCCAATGAGCTGGTCCGTTCGATCAAGAATTCTACCCGCATCCCCGTGCTCGGACATGCCGCCGGCATATGCCACACCTATGTGGACAAGGCGGCCGACCTGGAGATGGCGGTCAGTGTATGCTATGACGCCAAGGTGCAGTATCCGGCGGTGTGCAACGCCATGGAGACGCTGCTGGTGCATCGCGACGTGGCCGAAGCGTTCCTCCCGAAGATGGCAGCCCGGTACGCCGAGGCCGGGGTGAGGCTGAAGGGCGATGAGGAGGTGCGCAGCATCATCAGCGCCGAACCAGCGACCGAGGACGACTGGTCGGCCGAGTATGGGGACCTGGTGCTCAGCATACGGATGGTCGGTTCGGTGAACGAGGCGATCGAGCACATCAATCGATATTCATCCCATCACACCGACGCGATTATCACCGCCGATGCTGCTGCGGCGAACAGGTTCCTCGACCTCGTCGACTCCTCCTCGGTCATGTGGAACGCCTCCACCCGCTTTGCCGACGGCTACCGATACGGCCTTGGCGCGGAGGTCGGGATATCGACGAACAAGACCCACGCGCGTGGACCGGTAGGACTGGAAGGCCTGGTCATATACAAGTACCGCCTGGCCGGAGCCGGTCACGTTGTCGCGGACTACACAGGAACGAACGCCCGAAAGTTCACCCACAGGCGGTTGGAATGAGGAAGCTGGACGCCAAACGCGTGGTGGTGAAGATCGGCACCAACACCATCTGCCGCGACGACGGCACGGTGGACCAGGGCTACCTGGAGGACGTTGCTAGACAGATAGAGGTGCTTCGCGAGAGGGACGTGGAAGCTATCGTGGTGACGTCAGGCGCCATAGGCTCCGGCTCCGCCGAACTCGGCCTCGACGGGAAGAACAAGGACGTGGCGATGAAACAGGCCTGCGCCGCGGTGGGGCAAGGGGTCCTCATGATGGCATGGCGCGACGCCTTTCGCCGCTACGGCATGAACGTGGGCCAGGTGCTTCTCACATACGGGGCCTTCTCCAGCCGGGGCCGGTACCTCGACCTGAGGAAGGCCATCGACGAGATGTTCCGGCTGGGCGTGGTGCCGGTGGTCAACGAGAACGACGTCATCGCCACCGACGAGATCGAGGAGGTGTTCGGCGACAACGACAAGCTCTCTGCCCTGGTGGCGAGCAAGATGGATGCTGACCTGCTCCTCTTGCTCACCGACGTGGACGGCCTATACGACCGCAATCCGGAAACGGACCCGGATGCAAGGCTGATTCCCACCGTGGACGAGATCACCAAGGACATCGAGCGCATCGCCGGGAGCCGGAAGAACGAACGCTCCACTGGAGGTATGCGCACCAAGATCAACGCCGCTAAGGTGGCGATGGAGTCGGGGTGCAGCATGGTCATTGCCAACGGCCACGAGCCAAACGTCATCGTGAGGGTCGTGGACGGGGAGGAGATGGGAACGTTGTTCACCCCCCATGTCCGTTACTCCAATAGGGAGAGATGGATACTGTTCGCCTGCCCCCGGGGAAAGCTGAACATCGACGAGGGCGCTGAGGAAGCTATCCGCAATGGCAACAGCCTGCTCCCCTGCGGGATCGTGTCGGTCGAGGGGCGCTTCAAGAGGGGCGAGGTGGTGCGGATCAACGGCCTCGCCAAGGGCATGGTGAATAATTCCTCGACCGAGATCGCCGCCATGGTGGAGGCGTGCCAGAGGGAGAAGGCGGAAGGTCGCCACAACGGACACGACCGCGCCGTGGTGGAGAGCGCGGACATAGTGCTCCACGAGTGAGAAGGGGTTTCAGGCCAGTCCTCTGGCCCATCCCCGCACCTGCTCCCAGTCGCGGAAATCGTAAGGCTTGGACGTCTCCACGCCCTTATTCTCCATCTCTTCCTTGGCCCCCACCTTTGAAAGGAGGAACCTGGTGAACATGCTGTACTTGTTGAAGTCCACCTCTCCGCCGAACATGCCCATGGCCACTGGCTCAAGGCCGCACGAGGCGGCTACATCATCGAGGTACATCTTGCGGGCGGCCTCGACCTTCTCCTCGAACAGCACGTCGCTGCAGCACACGAACATCGCCACCCTCTTTTCCGTAAGGGCCTTGCCGTTCCGGTGCAGGAACTCCTGGGCAGGCTTGGTCCACTTCCCGATGAACACCGGGCTTCCGACCACCACCATGTCGTAGCGGCCGATGTCGGAGGGAACGCGCTCACGGAGATCGACCAAGTCGACCTCGTGGCCCGCATTCCGCATCTCCGACGCGATGGCGTCCGCCACCTTCACCGTGCTCCCGTACTTGGTGCCGAAGGCGACCAGCACGTTCATGCCGCCATCCCTCCGGCCCGAGGCGAGCGATAGTTGGCGATCATCAGGTAGATGATGAAGATCGCCGGCAGGACCATGCCCATTACTGCGGTGCACTGTATGGCCGCCATGGCCCAGATGTCGTAGAAGATGGTGACGACGCTGAGCGCGATCGTTCCGTACACTCCCCATGACCTCCCTGCCAACAGGCCGATCGCGGTCACGATGCCGAACATGCCCAGCAGGAAGAAGGGTATGGTTAGGGGCAGCAGAGGGTCCGTTACGGGGTTCTCCAACAGAGTGGTCAACTGAGCTTTCATATCGCTCCCCAGGGCCCCGGTTGTCGCGAGGCCAAAGTAGAGTCGAAGCGCCGACTGCGCCATGGCCGCCATGGCCACGACGATCATTCCCAAGTTTCTCTTGTGCTTCATTTCTTGCACCTTGAACAGGAAGATGTCCGCTCCGCTCTTCTTTTTCCGTCAAGAAGTTGGTTGAAAAGTTGCACTTCGAGCGCCCGTTCCGTCACTATTTTCATAGGATCTCATGATTATCGGGATGTCGAGGTCACGGCCATTTACTTTGGCACCTTCCCCCTCACTGGCGGGGTCAAGGCTCTCACCCCATCATAGTATCGAGCGTCAAGGATCAGGTTGGGGCAGACCTCCTCGAACATGCCACTCTTCTCCAGGTCGGCGATCGTCTCGTTGAGGTCGCCGATGGTGGGGGACCAGAACACCACGATGAACTGCTCCGGGCGGTCTCCGAAGTTGTAGGTGATGATCTCCCTGAGCGCCAACTGCTTGATCATAGCCATCGCGGCCTTCTCAAGCTCCTGCCCCTTCTTCACCGTAAGATGTAGCGCGGTGAACAGGTCGGAGGTGCGGTTGAGATAGAGCTCCAGGGAGAAATGCACCAGCATCTCGCGGTTCAGCCGGTCGATGTGCCGGCGGACCGTCCTGGGAGCGACTCCCAGTTCTTCGGCCAGCTCGGTCACCGGCCTGCGCGAGTCCTTGCTCAGGGCGCTTACGAGCTTCATGTCCATCGGGTACACCACCGGCTCGTTCCCCGGCAGGGGGAGGGGGAACTGTACCACTCCGATTTCCGGAGAGGATAGCTTCGCCGTCCTGGTCACCGACGCCACGAACTCGCCGATGCGATTGGGGTCCCGGACCACCCCGGTCAGGTACATGTACTTGCCCGTGGAGATCATGGCCATGTCCATGCCCGGCACCTTCTTCAGATCCTCCAGCACCTTGTTCACGGAGGGCGCTCCGGACCGGCCGTGCACCATCAGCCATATCCCCTTCACCGCCAGTACGGAGAAGGCAGCGTTGAAGTTGGCCAGCGATCCCGATGTTATCAGGGCCTGTACCCGGCGATGCACGTTCTGCACGCTGGTGTCAAGGGCCTTGGCCAGTTCCGAATAGGGTGTTCGGGAGTTGTACACCAGCAGGCGGCACAGCGCCACATCGGTCTCATCCATCGGCGGTGAGATGGTGTAGGTGCGTAAATCGTTTGGTGCATGATATGCAGAACAATCAGAAAAATCAGAAGAGTATTACTACTTCCTCGCACATCGAGCATGTGTCATGAGCAGGAGAGAGAACAATGACTGTTGCCCCCGCGAAGAGCTCAAGGTGGAGGCCATAGTAAGCGTGGATGATAGAGGCCAGATGGTACTGCCCAAGGATATAAGGGAAAAGCTCGATCTGCGAGCGGGTGAGAAGCTGGCCGTGGTGACGAAGGAGCGCGACGGCAAGGTGTGCTGCATCTACCTCTTCAGGACCGATGAGCTGCTGGGCATGGTCAGGGACCGACTGGGTCCGCTGCTCTCCGATGCGGTGGAAGAGAGGTGACGGCATGAGCGAGACAATGACGACGACATCGGTGCTTTCCTCTCGGGACCGGCGGGACCACGTCCTGGCCCGCCTCGGATATCGCAGAATGGAACATCGCGTCACGCCCGGACTGTATCGCCTCGGCCGTCCGGATCGTTCTTCGCCGGTGTTCGTCAGCGCGAACTACACGCTCAGCTTCGACGCATTACGCTCCGCCCTTCACGGCATCGACGCCCACATCCTGGTCCTCGACACCAAGGGCATCAACGTGTGGTGCGCTGCCGGAAAGGGCACCTTCGGGACCGATGAGCTGGTCGAACGCATCGAGGCGACGTCGCTGAAGGACCATGTCGACCATCGTCGCCTCATCCTGCCGCAGCTGGGGGGGCCGGGTGTGGCGGCCCACGAGGTCAAAGCCAGAACCGGCTTCTCAGTGGAGTACGGCCCGGTCCGGGCTGACGATATTCCCGCATACCTCGACGCCGGCGCAACGGAGGAGATGCGGAGGGTGACCTTCCCCTTCCGTGATCGTGCGGTGCTGGTCCCAGTCGAACTGAGGAACATCTCGCTCGGGGCCGTGGCGGCGTTCGCATTAATGCTCTTCCTGGGCGGCATAGTTCCAGCGCTCATCGTTCTCACTGCAGTACTGGCCGGCGCGGCGCTGTTCCCCCTCATGCTGCCCTGGCTGCCCACGAAGGACTTCACATCCAAGGGCGTGGTGCTCGGCGCCGTCGTGGCGGCGCCGTTTGCGCTTTACTATCTGCTCTCCGTTCCAGGATGGACCGGTCTCGCTTACGCCGCCGGAACGGTCCTCCTTATGGTTCCGGTGGTCGGGTATCTGGCCCTCAATTTCACCGGCTGTTCGACCTATGCCTCCAGAACTGGAGTGAGAGAAGAGATCTTCCGCTACATCCCGGCACTGGTGGCGATGGCCGTGATCGGACTGGCATCCATCATAGTAACGATACTCGGCTCGATTCTGGGGTGGTTCTGATGACCATGGACCTACCGATGATGACGATGGAGAATGTGAACGAGAGCGCGATCAACACCCTGAGGTTCCTTCCGGGAAAGTGCATTCGGTGCGGCATGTGCTGGAGCGTATGCCCCCATGGGGTGTTCGTCCCCGGAGAAAGGAAGGCCCGTATGGTCGCTCCCGAGAGATGCATGGAATGTGGCGCCTGCCAGCGCAACTGCCCCGCCGGGGCGATCTCCGTCGACGCCGGGGTGGGATGCGCCAGCGCCATGATCAAGGCCGCCCTCACCGGCTCCAAGGAAGTGACCTGCGGGCCGGAGTGCTGTCGTTGAGCATCAAACGATTTAAACGTTCACCTATCCAATTCAACCCTAGATGGTGTTCGTCTCTTCGGCCAGCTACGCCATCCTCGGCTTAATGGCAGTGATCCTGGCGGTCATGCTGTACGGGGTATACATGGTCAAAGCGAGGAGGCGGATGCGCTCCCACGGCCTGATCATGGCCACCCTGGTCGCTCTGAACATAATCGCCGTGGCGGCGGTCATGGCTCCAACGTTCTACAGCCTGGACCCTGTTCCCGGCACCTCGCCAGCCTCCCTCATGCTGGCACACCACTACTTGGGCCTTACGGCGCTCGCACTCACAGCGCTCGTCGCATCCAGATGGGCCCTCAGGGGCGCGAAGAACAAGGGATGCCTCGGAACCGGTCGATGGGGGCGTCTTATCATGCGCACCACCTTCGTGGTGTGGACGGCCTCCCTGCTACTGGGCATCGCCGTTCTGGCGTCCGATCTGTGACAGCATGAACGGTTCGGCCTTGCTCATCGCGACGATGTTGCGGCACGGCGGAAAGGAAGTGTAAATACGGACGGCGTGATAGCAGGGGCATGCACACCCTTGCCGATGTGGGCGAGAAGGCCGCGGTGGCCGCCATCCTGAGCCGCCTTCCGAGCTCGGCGGCGGTCGGCCCGGGGGACGACGCGGCCGCCATCGAAGTTGGGGGAAAGTACGTGGTGGCATCGACCGACATCGTATCCCGTCTCGCCCATCTGCCTGGAGCGATGACGCCAAGGGACATCGGATGGTTCGTGGCCGCAGTCAACCTCTCCGACGTGGCGGCCATGGGGGCGCGTCCGCTGGGAGTGCTGCTCTCTTTCTGCCTGCCCAGGGACTACCTGCTGCAGGACCTCGAGGAGATCATGGCCGGGGCCCGGGACTGTGTGGCGTCGGTCGGCACGGAGATATTGGGCGGCGACACCAAGGAGAGCCGGGAACTGGTCATCTCCGGCACCGCCCTGGGCGAGGTCGAGAAGGAACGCATCCTGCTGAGGCGAGGCGCCAAGGAGGGCGACCTTCTGGCCGTGACGGGCACCATGGGGCTGGCCGCGGCCGGTTTCGCCGCCGTCATGAATGGCCTCGACGTTCCAGCGGCGGTCGACGCGTTCGTTCGGCCGAAGCCGCGCATACGCGAGGGAATGGCGTTGTCGGCCTCCGGGGCGGCCACCTCGGCCATGGACGTCACCGACGGCCTCGCATACTCGGTCCATGAGCTGTCGCGCCAAAGCGGGGTCGGCTTCGCCATCGACTGGGACGCCATTCCTGTCAGGCCAGAGGTGCGTGCGATCGCCGAGGCCGCGGGCGAGAGGGAGGAGGACATGGTGCTCCATTACGGCGGCGATTACGAGCTGCTGTTCACGCTCCGTCCCGACATGCTCGACCGGGCGAGGGGAGCCCTGGGCGATGGGTTCAGCGTCATAGGTCGGGCTGAAGGTAAGAAAAATGTTTTAATCAGGGACGGCAAAGTATCACACCTGGAGTCTCGCGGCTACGAGCACTTCAGGGGTTGAGGTCATGAAGGAGGCCAGGTTCTGGAGGTCGGAGGGCGAACGGGTCCGCTGCCAGCTGTGTCCCCATTCCTGCGGCATCTCGCCGCTGCGCCGGGGCATCTGCGGCGTCAGGGAGAACCGCGATGGCAAGTTGTACAGCATGAACTATGGCAAGGTGTCCTCGGCCAACATCGATCCGGTGGAGAAGAAGCCCCTGTTCCATTTCCATCCCGGTTCCGAGGTCTTCTCGATCGGCAGCATCGGATGCACGTTTCGCTGCAGTCATTGCCAGAACTACAACATATCAATGGCCTCGCTCAGCGAGTTCGGAACCAGGGACATGACGCCTGACGAGGTATGCAGCATCGCCATGGGCAACCATTGCCAGGGGATCGCCTTCACGTATAACGAGCCGACCATCTGGCATGAGTTCGCGTACGACACCTGCAAACTGGCCAAGGAGCAGGGGCTGTATACTGTTTACGTAAGCAACGGCTACATCCAGGAGGCGCCGCTGAGAGAGATCTCGACCTATCTCGATGCCATGAACATCGACATCAAGGGGTTCACCCAGGAGTTCTACAAGGGCGTCTGCCGTGCCCCGCTGCAGCCGGTGCTGGACGCGACTCGGCTGGCTCACTCCCTCGGCATCCATATCGAGCTCACCTACCTGATCATCCCTGGCAAGAACGACAGCGAGAAGGAGATCCGCGAATTCGCCGCGTGGTGCTCCGACCTCGATCCCCGCGTGCCGGTGCATTTCTCCCGGTTCCATCCCGACTACAAGATGACCGATGTGCCGCCCACTCCGATCAGCACGATGGAGATGGCCAAGCGCATCGGGGAGGAGGAGGGACTGAAGTTCATCTACATGGGCAATGTGCGCATCCCTCACGGCGAGGACACCTACTGCCCCAACTGCGGCGACTTGCTCGTGGAGCGGGACGGGTTCACCGTCGCCTCGATGAAGGCGCGGAATGGCAGGTGCCCGCGCTGCGGCGAGGACCTCCACATGGTGCAGTCCGGCACCGTGGAGGTCCGTCCGGAGCGGCCGCCGTCAGGGTGATGGATTGAACGTCGCCGAACTATACCTCAAGCTGAGCGAATGCCACGACGTCAGCGGATGGTGGCCCGCCGAATCGGGGTGGGAGGTGATGGTCGGCGCCATCCTGGTGCAGCAGACCGCATGGGAGAACGTGGAGCGAGTGCTTGGCGAACTTAAGCGCCGTGGGGCGATGGACGTCGATAAGATCGCCACTATGCCTCTGGACGAGCTTGAAACGATCATCCGTCCGGCCGGCTTCTATCGCCAGAAGGCCTCGCGCATCCAGAATCTCGCCCGATATCTGGCCAGGGAATATTCGTCCGATCCAAGGGGTCTGCTGGAGAAGGACATCGAGGAGAGCCGAACGGAGCTGCTTTCGCTGCCTGGCATCGGGGAGGAGACCGCCGACGCCATCCTGCTGTTCGCCGGCGGACGTCCGAAGTTCATCGCAGCTGCCTATGTCAGGAGGCTGCTGGACCGAACGGGCATGTTGTCGTCCGACGACTATTGGGAGGTGCAGAGGTACGTCGAGTCGGAGCTTCCGCCGGACGCCGTCGTGTTTTCTCAGCTGTATGCGCTCATGGTCCACCATGCCCGCACCGTATGCCGCGCTCGTCCGATGTGCGGCGGCTGCTGTCTCCGCAATTCATGCCGGTTCACCGGAACAGCAGGAAGAGCAGATTGCCGACGATCGTCGAGAAGAGGATCGAGATGGTGATCGGAACGAGGAAAGGCACCTTCGGCGTTACCCATATCCAGTCGGCGCCGGCCGCTCTCAGGCCCTCTAGCTGCGTCTCGTTGTCATCCGAGCTTCTGGGGAAATAGTTCATCCTCCGTTCTCCGTCCTCGATATGCTCCATCGTCCAGACGAACTTCCTCTCCGCCTCGTCGAGCGGCATGCGGTAGCCGAACAGCATCGTCGGGAACCTGAGGTCCCCCCTTGCCAGGTTGAGGAGCAGCAGAGCGATCGGCACTGCCAGCGTCATCAGGGCGGCATTGAAGAGTATCAGAATGGGGAACGGCATGATGAAATGGCTGAGCTCGGTCGGAAGGGCAATGAGCGGTAGGCCGTCCATGACGGGGTACAGCGGGAACACGATCGCCAACGCTATGAGCGCCTTGGCGTCCGCCCCTCCCTTGATGATGTCGAACTTGTAGAGCAGGATGAACGCGAATATCATGATGGGGACGAGCATCAGCTCCCACAGGTACAGGTCGCTGTAGTTCTCGAGCACCAGCCATCCGAGCGTGGCGAACGCCGCCACGTATAGGATGAGGGGAAGGACCTGAACTCCGTCCTCGAACACGCCCTTGCGGTCCCAGAAGATGTCCAGGAAGAACACCGCGATAGGGAACAGGATGAGATAGTACATCGGATCCGCGTCGTCGAGGGAGATCTGCGCCGCGAGGAACACCATTCCCGCCGCGCCCAGGGCGATCCAGTACATGTCGGATGCCTCCCTGGTCTTCCAGTCGGCCCGCGATGCAAGCGCCAGCACGGCGAATGACAGCGCGACCTTGATCAAAGGCGTCCATTCCATACAGCCGGGCGGATGGATTGGGACGTAAAATAACTTGCTTCTTGAGCTTTCCATATTGAGGGCGGGCCGCTGCATCATCGTTACGGCCTATGAGGCTACGCAGCCTCATCCTGGGCGAGTTGCCTGATGAACCTTTTTAATCGATGACCCGATGCCGAGCAAGATGATGCGAAGGTCCATCGCGCTCCTCCTTCCCGTCCTGATGGCACTTACGGTGCTGCTCGCGCCGTCTGTCTCGGCGGAACCGGTCAACATACTTGAGGTCGGATCATACGAGGCGAGCATTGGCGCTTCCGAGTCTGCCACGTTCAAATGGGTGTTGTACAACAACGACAACTCATCGTACCTGATCAGGGTGGTGCCGACCATTGCAAGCGACGGGGGTGAGGTCACCGCCACCGCGGCGGAAAGCTTCGCGACACTAGAACCCGGTGACCACTGGACCTCCTCGGTGACGGTCGCCTCCACTCAGGAAGTACCTACCCAACGGGCCGACCTGACGGTCATGTTCGAGATCGTGAAGATGGACGACCCTTCCCAGATCACGGCGGTGGAGAGGACCGCTGCTGTTGACATCACCGCATTGTTCGAGAAGGGAGGGGCGATGATCTTCGCATGGGAGAACAACCTCCCCGCCCCGCTGAACAGCACCTGGGGGACCTTTGCCATCGTGCTTCTGGTATGGATCGGCATCGCCATGCTGGTACGCTTCTTGGTCTTCCCCATTGTCCAACTCCTCTGCAAGAGGACAAAGAACAACCTCGACAACCGCCTGCTGAGGCTGCTCAGGATGCCCACCCTCATCGTGATCATCAGCTTCGGCCTGGTCGACTCGCTCGACATCCTCAACATTCCAGCCGATGTGCACGTGGCCATCTGGCAGCTCTATCGCATCATCACCATAATGGTGGTGGCGTGGACGATCTATCGGATCTTCAATGACATCGTGATCGGTTTCGCGGAGAAGTGGTCCAAGAAGACCGAGAGCGGTGTCGATGACGTCCTGATCCCCCTGCTCCAAAAGGCAGGCATGCTCATCATCCCGGTCTTCGCCGCCGGCGCCGCGCTGTCGGTGGTGGGCGTCGACCTGACGTTGGCAGTGGCCAGCCTGGGCGTGATGGGTCTGGTGATCGGTCTCGCCGCCCAGCACAGCCTGGGGAATCTGTTCTCCGGCATCCTGCTGATGCTGGACCGCCCCTTCAAGATCGGCGACGTGGTCAAGCTGGACACTGGAGAGATATGCAGGGTGGTGAAGATCGGACTGCGCACCACTCAGCTGTATAACACCACCGATCACGACCTCATCGTCCTGCCCAACGACATGCTGGCAAACCGAAAGGTCGAGAACTGGTCCCGTCCTGACAATCGCCATTCGCAGGGGACCGAGGTCACCGTGGCCTACGGCACCGATCTAGAAAAGGTCCACAAACTCCTGCTGAAGGTGGCCGACGAGAATCCTGACGTGATCAAGGAGCCAGGCCAGATGCCATACGTCCGCACTGCCAATCTGGGCGAATGCTCGGTGGAGGTCAAGGTGTGGTACTGGGTGGACCTTAAGAACATGTGGCGCGTCGCCTCCGAGATGAGGATGGCGGTAGAGAGGAGGCTCAGGGAGGAAGGGGTCGAGATCCCCTTCCCGCAGAGGGTCATCACCCTGAACGGACCTCCGTCAAAGGAGGAACGGCAGAAGGTGATCGATCTCAGCGATACTGCGCCCAAGGAGGCGTGAGGGCCTCCTCATACCTTCCTCCCAGCAAGATATAATAGGCCGCGGTAGGTAAGGCGGGATGAGGAATGGCAATGGACGTCATAACGGCGATCAGCGGCAGGCGAAGCATACGCAGTTACAAACATAAGGAAATGCCCGTCGAGGTGCTGGAAGAGGTCCTGGAGGCCGCCCGTCTGGCACCCTCGGCGGCGAACCGGCAGGCCTGGGAGCTGGTGATCGTCACGGACCGAAGCATCAGGGAGAAGCTGGTCCCGATATGCAAGAACCAGCAATTCATCGGCGATTGCTCCGTGTTCCTCGCGGCGGTGGAGGTCCCCGGCCAGAAGTGGACCGTGACCGATCTCTCCATCATGATGGACCATATCACCCTGGCCGCGCAAGAGAAGGGGCTGGGGACGTGCTGGATAGGGGCGTTCGATAGGGACGGGATCAATGAACTGCTCGGCGTCCCGGCCGACCGCTCGGTGGCGGTATGCCTAACGCTCGGGTACCCGGACGAGGAGCCCTCTCAGAGGAGCCGAAAAGCATCTCAGGAGCTGTTCCACTGGAACAAGTACGGGCAGCGGAGATAGGCATTCGCGACCGGCCCGGTCCGTCGCACTAACGCGGCAGACATCGCTCGTTCAGCAAGGCTGATCGCAGCCAGAACATTGTATAAACCATGCCATCGTTCATGAGGCCATGTTGCTCGGGGCAATGGGAGACGCCCATGGCGGGAGATTCCTTCGGCAGGAGGGGCTCGGCAGAGAGCTGAAGGACCTGGACCTGCTCCTCCTGGCCGGGGACATTACCGACTCGAGCGACATCGACGCCTACGGCACGGTGCTGGCGGCCATACGCAAGCGTTCCGACGTCCCCATCGTGGCGGTGTTCGGCAACGACGAGTACGAGCAGGACCGCGAGGAGCTGCGGCGGATGTACGACATCACCTTCCTGGACGACGAGCGGGTGGACCTGAACATCGATGGCCGCATCGTCCGCATCGTGGGAACCACCGGCGCGCTGGACCGGCCCACCTGGTGGCAGAGGAACAACGTGCCCGGGATCCATGAAAAGTACCGGAAGAGGGTGGAGACGGTATCCTCGCTCCTGGACCGAGAGGGTTGCGACCTCCTCATCCTGCTAAGCCATTACGCCACCACCTACCACACGCTGCGGGGAGAGAAGGAAAGAGCGTTCCCGGAGATGGGCTCGCGCGCCATGGAATCGGTCCTGCTGGAAAAGCGGCCGGACCTTAGCATACACGCGCATGCCCATGGCGGAAGCCGCCACACGGTCGTGTCCAAGAAGCAGCGGACCCTGGACGACCCCCGCGGGGGCGTGGCGGTGCCGGTATGGAACGTCTCATTGCCTCTGAACAAGGGGATCACCCGGTTCGAGATCGAGGTGGGAGAGGTCAACGATGTCCGCGTGCTTCTCTGAGAGGGATATTGATCTCATCGGCCTCATATACGAGGCGGCGTCGATGATCCCTTCCGGCATGGTATCGACGTACGGTGACATCGCCGCAGCGCTGGGGGATAAGAAGGCGTCAAGAGCGGTCGGCGACGTCCTGTCCCGCGGAGAGCGGCCTCCCGAGGTGCCGACGCACAGGGTGGTCTACTCCACCGGAGAGATCGGCCGCGGCCCGGCCGCCGAGCTCCGGGCGAAGCGGCTGGATGAGGAAGGCATTCAGCTCCGAAACGGCAGGGTCCAGGGGTTCGCCGCCGCGAGGTTCGCGGATTTTGATATCGAGCCGGTGCTGGTCCGCTTGAGGAAGGAGCAGGACGACATCGCGGAACGGGCGGTGTTGAGGGACGATCCCGAGGAGCCGTGCCGCATCGCCGGGCTGGATGTCTCGTACCAGGGCGACGACGCCTTCGCGGCGGTCTCCATAATGGACCGGCGCACCGGTGAGATCGTCGAGGAGAGGACATCGCGCTGCAAGGTCCGGTTCCCCTACATCCCGACCTACCTGACATATCGTGAACTGCCGCCGCTTCGCTCCCTGGTGAGGGACGCCCCAGGAACGGTATACTTCGTGGACGGCCATGGCGTTCTTCACCCCCGCCGGGCGGGCATCGCCAGCCATATCGGGGTGGCGCTGGACGTGCCGACGGTGGGGGCGGCCAAGAGCCTGCTGGTCGGCGAGGTGGACGATGTCGAGGCGGAACGGTCGCCGATACGCCTGGGCGGGGAAGTGGCGGGGTGCATGCTCCGCCACGGCCGGAAGGCCGCGTTCGTGTCCCCCGGCCACCGGACGTCGCTCCGTCGGGCCGTGGCCCTGTGCTCCGAGGCGCTGCAGCGCGGCATTCCAGCCCCGCTTCGCCGCGCCCATGAGCTCGCCAACGAGGTTCGCCGGGAGGCCTACTCATGAGGGTGCTGGTGTTCGGGGCGGGTGCGGTGGGAAGCGTCCTGGCGGCGATGCTGTCCTCCGGCAGCGAGGTGGACGTGGCGGTGAGAGGGGACCGCGCTTCCAGGATCGCAAAGGACGGCATCACCATCGTAGGCGCGATGGAGCGGACCGTCCGGCCGGGGACCGTCCCTCGCGGCCGCTATGATGTGATCTTTATCACCACCAAGGCGTACGATGTCGCGGCCGCGGCCGACGCGGTGGCGCCCTACGCCGACGAGGGCACCGCCATAGTGTCGCTGCAGAACGGCATGCGCCATCTGGACCTGCTGAGCGAGAGGTTCGGCGACTGCGCGGTCCTGGCGCCCACTACCATGGGAGCGGCCAGGGCCGGGCCGGAGACCGTGAGGCTTGCCGCCATCGGAACGACGGTGGTCGGTTCGCCGGCCGGGGGCGGAGAGCGCGCGGCGGCGGTGGCGGCGCTGCTCAACTCCGCAGGACTGAAGAGCGAGGTCTCGGAGGATATCGCGTCGGAGGTGTGGATGAAGGCGGTCGTCAACGCATGCATCAATCCCCTCGCCGCGCTGGCCGGCGTGCCCAACGGCCGCCTCCTGGAGCGAAAGGCGCTTCTCTCCATCGCCGAGGGGGCATGCTCCGAGGCCGTCGGCGCGTCCGAGGCATGCGGGATCGTTCTTCCGTATCGCGACGCCTTCGCCCGCGTGAAATGGGTCATTGGCTCCACTCGCGACAACCGCTGCAGCATGCTGCAGGACCTCGAGGCCGGCCGGAGGACCGAGATCGACGAGATCAATGGCGAGCTGGTGCGAAAAGGTGAGTCGGCGGGGGTGCCCATGGACATCAACAGGTCGCTGTGGACCATGGTGAGGGCTGCGGAAGGCCGCGGATTATCGTCCAAATGCGGCGGGAGTACTTAGATGGTTCGGTGGAAACTGCAGGCCACCGTTCCGATTTTCTGATAATCGCAATTTGCTTTTCATAAGGATTAAATAAGTAAGCTATGTTATCTTCAAAAATCATACAGGAAATCGTAACGGAACGATATCGGAGATGAGGTCCGTGATTGATTATTTGGACGAGAAGATCATCGAAATACTAAAGAGGGATTCCCGAAGGCCCTTTGTCGATATAGCGAACCAGCTGAAGGTCTCGGAAGGCACCATTCGCAGCAGGGTGCGCAAGCTGGTCGATGAGAGCATCATACAGTCGTTCACCATCAAGACGTCCAGCAAGAACGTCAAGGCCATCATCGAAGTGAAGATCAACGTCAACATCAACACTTCCGACGTGGCCGTCAAGATCGCGAAGTTCGAAGGCGTGTCCGAGGTGTTCGAAGTGACGGGGGAGGAGGACGTGGTAGCCATAATCGACGTTACGTCATCTCCGCAGCTCAACGAGATCATCGAGCGCATACGCCGCTTCGACAACGTCGTGTCGACAAGGACCCGGCTTATACTCAAGGAGCATTTCGGGGGAACGTAAGATGTTCTCCGGTCTTGCCACCGCCCTGATCACGCCGATGAGGGCCGATGGTTCCATAGATGAAGCTGGGCTGCGCCAGCTGGTAAGGTTCCAGGAAGACAAGGGCGTGCGTGCCCTGGTGCCGTGCGGCTCCACTGGCGAATCCGCGACGCTCGATCATGAGGAGCACCTGCAGGCCATCAGCATCGTGGTGGACGAGGCCCGGAAGGCGAAGGTCATCGCCGGCACCGGCTCCAACTCCACTTCCGAGGCGATCCACCTGAGCAAGAACGCCCAGGACCTGGGGGCCGACGCGCTCCTGTCCGTCGCCCCATATTACAACCGCCCTACTCCGGCCGGCATCAAGGGGCATTTCAAGGCCATCTCCGATGCGGTCGACATTCCGATCATCGTGTACAACATCCCGTCCCGCACCGGCTCCAACATCAGCTCGGCGACCATGCTGGAGCTTGCCCAGCTGCCCAACGTGGCAGGGGTGAAGGAGGCGTCCGGCGATATCAATCAGATATCTCGCATCATCGCCGGGGCCCCCAAGGACTTCGTGGTGCTGTCCGGCGACGACGCCATGACCCTTCCGACCATGGCCCTGGGGGCGAGGGGCGTGATCTCGGTGGCGTCGAACATCGTTCCGGAGCTCATGCTCCAGCTGGTCGGCGGGATGCTCGATGGCAGGCTCGAGGACGCCAGGGCGACCAACCGGAGGCTCCTGCCCCTTTTCTCCGCCCTGTTCCTGGAGACCAATCCCCAGCCGGTCAAGACGGCGGTCGGGCTGATGGGACTCCCCGCCGGCCCCTTGCGAATGCCTCTGTGCGAAATGAGCCCGGAGCACCTGGAATCCTTGAAGAAGGTCCTGGCAGAGTACGATCTCATCTGAACGGAGGCGCTCATGATCAAGGTCGTGGTAGGCGGAGCCACCGGCAGGCTGGGTAAGCTCGTCTGCGCCCTGGTGAAGGGTCAGCAGGACATGGTGCTGGTAGGCGCGGTGGTATCGGACGGCAGCGCCAGCATAGGTGTGGAGATCGCTCCAGGCGTACGGGCGGTTGGCGCCTCCCGCCTGGCGGAGGCGGTGGAGGCCGCAGACGTATATGTGGACCTGACCTCCCCGACCGCGGCGGAAGCGAACCTCGCCCGGGCGGCGCGAAAAGGGCTGGGCTACGTGATAGGCACCACTGGCATAGCCGATGGCCCCATGGGGTCGTTCTGTTCATCGGTGAGAAGCAATGGCGGCTCCGCAGTGCTGGCACCGAACTTTTCGGTGGGAGTCAACGTGTTCTTCAAGACCTGCGAGGAGCTGGCCAAGGCCCTCCCCGGGTACGACGTGGAGATCGTGGAGGTCCATCACAACAAGAAGAAGGACGCCCCCTCGGGAACGGCGAGGGAGGCCGCCGCGCTTATCGCCCGCGCGGCCGGCATCGAGCAGATGGTATGCGGAAGGGAAGGCAACGTGGGCGCCAGAGGAAAGGAGATCGGGATCCATTCGGTCCGCGCCGGCGACGTGGTGGGAGAGCACACCGTGATCTTCGCCGGACGGAAGGAGAGGATCGAACTGACCCACCGCGCCCATTCCAGGGAAGCGTTCGCGGAAGGCTGCGTTCTGGCCATCCGGTGGGTCGCCGGCCGCAACGACGGTGAGGTCCATACCATGAGGGAGGTGCTGGGGATATGATCAAGGTCATGAAGTTCGGAGGGACCTCCATGGGCAGCGTCGACGCTCTGGAGAGGACCTCTTCCATAATCGGCAGGGAGAAGGCGAAGACGGTCGTGGTCGTTTCGGCCATGTCCGGGGTGACGAACTACCTGATCGAGCGCATGCGCGAACATCCCGAGGTGCCGCCAGTGCTGGAGCATCTCAGGGACAAGTACTCCTCCGCCGCGGCCAAGATGATGTCCGAGGAGCGGTTCACCGAATACCTCGCCGAGCTGGACGCCAGCCTATCATCGCTGGGAGAACGTCTGGAGACCCGCCGTAGCAGCGGCCCGGACCCCGTCCTGGAGGATGCCATCTTCTGCTGGGGAGAGAGGCTCAGCACCATCACGCTGGCCAGCATACTCCGGGAGAAAGGCGTTCCGGCGGTCGCCCTCTCCTCGGAGGAGGCGGGCATCGTGGCCGAGGGAAGCCCGACCAACGGCTCAGCCGACCTGGCGGCCACGCATGCCAACCTGTCCCGGACCATCGTTCCGCTGCTGGACAAGGGCATCACGCCCGTCATCACCGGCTACTACGGCGCCGACAGCTCTGGTCGGCCCGTCACGTTCGGCCGGGGCGGCTCCGACTATTCCGGTTCGGTCATCGCCAACGGGATCGACGCCAGCTGCTACGAGGTGTGGACCGACGTCAACGGCTTCATGACCGCCGACCCCCGGGTGGTGCCCGAGGCAAGGACCATCGACGAGATGGACTACAGCGAAGCGGCCGAGCTGGCGTATTTCGGCGCCAAGGTGCTGCATCCCCGGACGGTCGAACCGGTGCGCCGGAAGTCCATTCCGCTGATGGTGAAGAATACCTTCAACCCCGACGGCCGCGGCACGCTGGTAAGGAACCAGAGATGCAACTCGCCCGAGATCCTCCGCAGCGTGGCGGCCAAGGGCGAGCTGTCGATCATCAAGATATATTCGTCCGAGATCGTTTACAATCCTGGCCTCATATCGAGGCTTATCGGCTCGGTGAGCGAGGCGGCCGTGAACACCTATGCCATATCCACCTCGCTCAGCACCCTGGCGGTCGCCCTGCCGACGCCGGCCATCCCCTGCGTGCTGGACAAGCTGAAGGCGCTCCATGAGGGCCAGATAGAGAAGATGACCGTCAAGGACAACGTGTCCCTGATCTGCTGCGTCGGGGACAACATGATAAACACCTTCGGCGTTGCCGCGAAGGTGTTCTCCACGGTGTCAGCATCAGGCGCCAACGTGGAGATGATATCGGAGGGGGCGTCGGACGTGGCGCTCAACTTCATGGTCCCCAGCGAGATCGCTGCGGACGTCATCAGATGTATTCACAGAACGTTCATAGGTGGTTGAATGAGGAAGTTCGAGAGCGTGGACGATCAGATGCTCATCGGAGGGGCAAGAGCGGTCGACCTGGCGGAGGAGTACGGCACTCCAGTGTACGTGACGGACGAGGACGCGGTCAGGACGAACTACCGCGCGGTGTACGGAGCGTTCTCCCGGCGCATGCCGACCCGCATCAACTATGCGTGCAAGGCCAACTCCAACCTGGCCATCCTGAGGGTGCTGGAGCAGGAGGGAAGCTGCATCGATGCGGTATCCATCGGCGAGGTGGAGGCATGCATGAGAGCAGGGTTCTCGTCGGAGCGCATCCTCTACACCGGGGTGAACGTATCCAACCATGAGCTGAGCGCCCTGGTGAACCGCAACATCACGATCAACATCGATTCCCTTTCCGAGCTGGAGCGTCTGGCCGACATCACCTCCGGGGCATCGGTCTCCTTCCGCATGAACCCCGAGGTCGGGGCCGGCCATCATGAGAAGGTCGTCACGGGGGCGCGCTCCACCAAGTTCGGCGTTCCGAAGGGCCGCATCATCGACGCCTATTCTAGGGCGATCGAGCTGGGCTTCCGCCCGGTCGGGCTGCATGCCCACATCGGGGCCGGAGTGCAGGTGGCGGAGCCGTTCGCCAACGTGACCGACGTTCTGGTATCCGTCGCCCAGGAGCTCGAGTCGAAGTTGGGCCTGCAGCTGGAGTTCATAGACATCGGCGGCGGCATCGGCATCCCGTACCGTCCGGAGGAGTCCCCCATGGACCTCGATGTCCTCGCGGAGGCGGTGACCAGCAGGATAAAGAACGGCACCTCCGTCCAGCAGGTGATCGTTGAGCCGGGCCGCTACATCATAGCCGATACCACCGTGCTTCTCACCACCGTGGTCGACCTGAAGGAGACCCCGGACAAGATGTTCGCGGGCGTGGACGCCGGGTTCAACACCCTGGTCCGCCCAGCGTTCTACGGCTCGTACCACCACGTCGCGGTAGCGAACAAGTTCGGCCGGCCAGGCGAGATGGTGTACGACGTGGCGGGGCCGATATGCGAGTCAGGGGACCATATTGCCAGGGAGCGCCTCCTTCCCCGGCTGGAGGAGGGCGACCTCCTCGCGGTGTACGATGCCGGCGCCTACGGCTTCAGCATGAGCTCGCAGTACAACATGCGCCCTAAGTGCCGCGAGGTGCTGGTCAGGCAGGGAAGAACGAACCTCATCCGGGAGAAGGAGAGCATAGACGACCTATTGTCCCACGACCGGATCCCCGCTCGGCTGATGATATGATCTTCTGGAAGTACCACGGGCTGGGCAACGACTTCGTGGTGGTGGAGGACCCGAACCTGACGGTCCCCCATGATCCGGACTTCGTCCGGAGGGTGTGCGACCGCCGCACCGGCGTGGGCGCCGACGGGATATTGTACATAGGTCCCGACAGGGACGCCGATGCGTTCATGAGGGTCCTCAACTCCGACGGGAGCGAGGCCGAGATGTGCGGCAATGGCATAAGGTGCGTCGCGAAGCATCTGTACGACTTCTCCATCGTTCCGTCGGAGCGGATGCGCATCAACACCCTGGGGGGGATCAAGGACATCACCATCCAGGCCAGAGGCGGCGTGGCCGTCGCGGCCACGGTGGAGATGGGGGCCCCGCGGCTCGAGCGCCCCTACATCCCGATGACGGGGCAGGGACGCTTCGTCGACGGGACGCTGGAGGTGGACGGCCGCACTGTCACCGGCACGGCGGTCTCCATGGGCAACCCTCACCTCATCATCTTCGACCCCCTCACAGATGACGAGGTCCGGACGCTGGGTCCGAAGCTGGAAAGCCACTCTATGTTCCCTCGTCGCACCAACGTCGAGTTCGTACGCATCGAGGGCGACGCGCTGAGCGTGGCGGTGTTCGAAAGAGGCGCCGGATGGACCCAGGCCTGCGGCACCGGGGCATGCGCCACGGCGGTGGCGGCCGGGCTAAGGGGTATTGCTCCCCTGGGACGGGACGTAAGGATAAGGCTCCCCGGAGGGGAGCTCAGCATAAACGTCGCGGAGGATCTCTCCTCGGTAAGGATGACCGGACCGGCGGTGCGGGTGTTCCGCGGCGAACTGGAGGAATGACCATGACATATGATTTCGCTGACAGGCTGAAGAACCTGCCCCCCTACCTCTTCGCGGAGATAGAGGAGAAGGTCGCCAAGAAGATCGCACAGGGTGTGAACATAATCGACTTTGGCATTGGCGATCCCGACCTTCCGACCCCCCGCCCCCTGGTGGAGGAGGTGAAGCGGCAGCTGGACGACCCTGCCAATCACAGGTATCCGTCATCGCAGGGCGAGGCGGACACCCGGCGGGCGATCGCCGAGTGGTATGGGAAGCGCTTCGGCGTGGAGCTCAACCCCGACCGTGAGATCGCCATCCTGCTCGGTTCCAAGGAAGGCTTGGCCAACGTAGCAAGAGCGTTCGTCAACCCCGGCGAGAAGGTCCTGTGCCCCGATCCCGCCTATCCGGTGTACTCTCAGGGAGCGGCCACGCTGTGCGACGCCGTGCCGGTGAAGTTCCCCCTGTACGAGGGCGATTCCTTCCTCCCGGACCTCGACGGCGATCTGCCCCAGGATGCCAGGATGATGTACCTGAACTACCCGAACAATCCTACCGGAGCGGTGGCGTCGAGGGCGAGCCTGCAAAGGGCGCTGCGATGGTGCAACGATACCGGGACCATCCTGTGCTACGACAACGCCTACTCGGAGATGACGTTCGACGACTACATCGCGCCGTCGGTTCTGGAATTCGGCCGGCACGCGATAGAGTTCGGCTCCCTGTCCAAGACGTTCAACATGACCGGCTACCGCATCGGATACGCGGTGGGCGACGCCTCCCTGGTGGCCGGCCTCAAGAAGGTCAAGTCCCAGATCGACTCCGGGACGCCGAAGTTCATCCAGAAGGCCGTGTCGGTGGCGCTTGGCGCATACACCGGGCCGACCAGGCCCAAGATGGTGCAGGACAGCGTGGACGTGTACCAGAGGCGCCGTGACATCATGGTGAAGGGGCTGCGCGACCTGGGCTTTGACGTCAAGATGCCCAAGGGGACGTTCTACCTGTTCTTCAACGTTGGAGCGAACTCCCTGGAGTTCGCCAACAAAATGCTCGATGTCGGCGTCGTCGTGACGCCGGGCACCGGGTTCGGGCAGAACGGGGAAGGCTTCGTCAGGATGGCCCTCACCCAGCCGGAGGGGCGCATCGAAGAGGCACTGGAACGGATGAGGAAGGTGCTCTAGGCCTTTCTGCAGGCCTTGAGCGCTTCCACCGCCGGGAGGGGCTTTCCCAGCACGAAGGTCTCCAGCGCTCCCCCGGCGGTGCTCACATACGAGAACTTGCCGGTCAGCCCCATCCTCTCCGCCGCTCCCACGGTGTGCCCTCCGCCCACTAAGGTGAAGGCATGCGAGCGGACCATAGCAAGGAGGAGTTCCCTCGTTCCGAGGGCGAACTCCTCTCGCTCGATCAGTCCGGCCGGTCCGGACATGAAGATGGTGCGGGCGTTGCACAGCACCTTGGCGAACTTCTCCATGGATCTCTTGCCAATGTCAAGCACCGGCCCGCGGGGAAGGTCTCCGACCATCACATCGCATCGCCCGCCGTCGTTATCGACCCCGACGTCGAAGGGCAGCAGGATCCTCTCTCCCCTCTCCCTCAGCAGCCGTCTCGCCTGCTCCATCGCTTCGGGCGTCAGCTCCGCTTCTAGGAGCTTCATGCTCTCTTCACCGAGGTCGAATCCGCGAACATGCAGGAATGCGTTGGCGCACAGCCCCACGCAGATGACCCAATCGGCGGTCCCACGGTCCAGCGCCCGCTCGATCAGGCGCAGGGAGTCTCCGAACTTCGCTCCCCCCAGCACGAACACTGTGGGGTGGTCCGGATTCTCGAACACCGAGGACAGCGCGGTCAGCTCCTTCTCCATCAGTCTGCCCACCGCAGAGGGCAGCACCTCTGGGAATCCGACCAAGGAGCACTGCGAGCGGTGAGCGGTGGCGAATGCGTCGTTGACGTAGTAATCGGCAAGAGGGGCCAGCTTGGTCACGAGCTCGCAGCTGGCATGCTCCTGCATGCTCTTTTTCTCAAGCTCGTAGGGAAGCTCCCTCACGTTCTTCAGCATGATGGCCCGTCCCGGGGCGAGCCCCTTCACCGCCGCGACGGCCTCCTCGCCCACCAGGTCGTCCACGTATCTGACCTCCTGGGAGAGGTATTTGGTCAGGACGGCGGCATGCCTATCCAGGCTGGCGAAGTCCCAGTGGCCGGGGCGGCCCTGATGAGCCAGTATGACGACCTTGCCCCCCTTGCCGACCAGCTCCCTAACGGTGGGCACAATCTGTCTGATGCGGTTGTCGTCCTCGAGCTCGAGGGTCTTTTTGTTGAGAGGGCAGTTGATGTCCACGCGAAGAAGAACGGTCCTGTTCTCGAAATCAAAATCATCTAGCGTGTTGAACTGTTTCATTTGATCCCCGGCTCCAACTGACAGGTATGCGACCACGATAATGCATGTGATGGATAATCTTTCCGCTCATTCCATCATGCTGAGGGCACTGGAGATGGCCTCCTCGCCCATCGGACAGGTTCATGAGTTCGCTCATGTGGACTTGCCCTGCCCGAGGCATGCGGGCCCTGCGGGCGTCGTCCGTCCGTGGGGTGTGTGACCGGGCATGCCCCTCCATGGCCGCTCTATTTGTTGCGCTCTTCTACAAGCCGCCGGTCCGGGCGGGCTCGATCGTTCCGCTCTCCATGGAGCGGTTTGATGTTTCTATGGCGACGTAAACAGATTTAATGCATCAAGTCATTCTGGCCCCGATAGAGATGGACTCCAGCACTCTTCTCCTCATCATCTCGGTCGCGCTTTTCGTTGGCTTCCTGGCCAACCACCTGTTCGTGCGGTACCGCGCCCCGGACGTCCTGTTGCTGATCTTCTTCGGGATGCTCCTGGGCCCGGGGGCGCTGGGCATCATCGACCATGGGCTGGCCGCACAGATCTCCCGGATGATAACCTATGTCGCCGCCGTCGCGCTGTCGATCATCATGCTGCAGGCGGGGATGGGGCTCAGGATCAGGGCGGTCCTGACTACCTTCCACCGGGCCCTCGTGCTGACGCTGGCCGCCTTCTTCGCTTCCATCGCCGTCACCACCTTGGTGTGCGTGGCGGCCATGGGTTGGGGGCTGGGTGAGTCGATGCTGTTAGGCGCCATCCTGGGAGGCACCAGCGGAGCCATCGTCATCCCTCTGGTCAATGCCCTGGACGTCTCCAGCGGCGTCAAGAGCATGCTGACCGTGGAGGCGGCGGTGACCGACGTGCTGGTCATCACCGTGGCCATGGTCATCATGTCGGTCCTGGCGTCCGGCAGTGCAGATCTGACCTTGGTAGCGGCGGACACTCTCGTAGTCTTCCTCGTCTCCGGCGTCGCCGGGTTGCTAGGTGGCCTCTTATGGCTCAAGGTCCTGTCCTGCATATCGAAGCAGCCGTTCCTATACATGGTCACACTGGCGTTCATGCTTCTGATATTCTCCATCACCGAGCTCTCGGTAGGCATGGGGGGCGGGGCTATCGCTGCCCTGGCCTTCGGCCTCACCCTGGGCAACAGCGATGGCCTCCCCCGCCGGGTCCAGGGGATGCTGGAATGCCGCTGCAACCCCAAGATCATCGATTTCCACGATGAGATCTCGTTCTTCGTGAGAACATTCTTCTTCATCTATCTGGGCTTGGTCCTCTCCACCGTCGCCCTGACCTCCCTGGACGTCCTGGCGGGCGTGGTCGTCTTCAACGTCATCGTGCTGGGGAGGATCGCCGTCACGGGGTCGCTGGGGAGGTGGCTGTGCAAGGGCCGCAAGGACCGTGCCACATTGCTGTTCATGATGCCCCGCGGCCTCGCGGCCGCGGTGGTGGCCTCCCTGCCCCTCTCGCTTGGCGTGGTGGGCAGCGAGGTGGGCAACATGATTGGTGCCATCACTGCGGTGGTGATTCTGCTGACCACCTGCTTCGCCTCGGTCGGCGCGTACATCATAGAGAGGTGGGAAGAACGCTCGGACCTGCTGTCCGAACAAGCGGTGGAAGTGCGGTAGATGCCTTCCGTCCGTTACGAGCGGGAAGGAAGATGACCGGCGTCAGGGTGCCTCCCTGTCGGCATAGGCTAGTCCAGAACGATGAGGGCTGTTGCTGGCTAGAGAGCCATCGGCAGGATCCGGACGGCCTCCCCGTCCTGACGTTCCGCTCGTACGGGGGTCAGCGTCCGCTGCGGTGCGGAGCGACCATGGCATCGGTGTGCCCATGGCGCTCCTGGAACGAAGTTCCGGCGGCTGAGCTGGTCCCATGCTCCCACTGCGGGCAGCGGCACCGCGACGGCTCTACTTCGCAGCAGCTGTGTGAGGCGTGGTCATCATCCAAGGCGGCGCTGAAGATGATGCGTGAGACCCATCGGGAAGGAGAGCGCTTTTATCCGGAGGGGACAAGGGAGCTGCCATATCCGGACCATACGTCCGACGTAGTGCGCCGCTTGATATGGAAACGCATGAAGAGCGCCGTGCTGAGGAGGGACCGATACCGGTGTCAGCAATGCGGGGTCATCTTTGGCAAGAGGCGCCGCCAGGTGTTCGATCCCAACCTCCGCCGCGGCAGGGGCGGCAATCGGTGTGAGAGCCTGGAGGTGCATCACATCATTCCTCGCTCGAAGGGCGGCAGCGACCACCCGGGGAATCTTATGACGCTCTGTCCTTCCTGTCATTTGGAGCACACGGCCGCGCAGGCGTCCGAGCGGGCGGCGGTGCGGAGGGACGATGAACGATTCCTCAATGCGTTGGAAGAGGACGATGTCAGCGGATCGTTCTATGACCCTCGCGACTAGATACTCATGTAGTTGGGCCGACGGAGTCGTGTAGAATAGGATTCGATTCTGTGGCGGGAGGATTTCGCTGAACAACGGGAGAGAGAAATGTCCATAAGGTTTTCGACGTGCGTTAGCATATCTTACTTCGGTGAGGCATCCAGTCAGTAGGTAAGATGCAGATAAAAATGGATAGCTTAAGTTGTGGATTTCGGAGAGGATAATCGATTTCATTATGCTTAGAGGTTTATAAATTACCAAAACTATTATCGTCTAGGGAGCTATTCATAGCTAATAGATAAAATATATGATATATATAGACAACAAAATATCATATATACATTTTTAATATACTTATATATAATAATATTATAATGAAATAATAGGTAAACGAAAATGAGCGAGTGCGAAAAACCAAGCATACAGGATGTTGGAACCGCAGAGCCGACTGGCATAGTCTTTGGGCCGTCGCTGTAGCAGTAGGAGTGTTCTTGATTTATGGCCTTGCCATATGGGAAGCCGCAGTAGCATAGTTAACAGCTGCTGCGGTGAATATGGCCGGATATGCTCTACTTTACACAGAAGTAGAGGCCAATATCTAAACAATTCTATGGCCCAAAATAAATTTATTGAAATCCTTTCCAACTATTTTCCCTTATTCGACGGGACAAAGATTCAGTATTTTAGGGAAGAGAACCAAGTAAATGCAACTGTAATCCCACTAAATAGCCTCAAAACTGAATATAAATTACTTAATTCTACTACAGTGTTAGTTCTTGAATTAGCAGATGGCACTCGTTCAGTTGGCGATATTTGTTCATGTTTCATTGAGAGATATCCGGACGTTCCTGAACGCCAAATTAGAGAAGATATCGCATCTGTGGTTTTGAACCTGTGGATTGGTGGAATAACAGGCTGGAAAAATGGAGAGTATCCACTTATGGATGAATTTGTGCGAAGAATCAGTCCTTCAACTGAGGAGACAGTCCGTCTAGCTTTTGACGAGGATGCAAAGGATATTCTGGAGTATATCAGCGAGCACAAGGATGCAGGTGTCTATCATGATTATCTACAAAAAATAAATATAGACTTTGCTTTGTCTTTGAGATATTCACTCTTCTCCATGAATCGTGCGATTTTCCTTATCGAGAGTGGATCTGGAATCAAGGCATTGGTCAGCATCGGAATATATCAGTCCTCCACAGCAGCTGTGATTGAAGATATTTTTGGCACAGTTCAGGATTTTGAAATGAGCTACCCGCATGTGGAGGATTTGTTTAAAAAATGCAATGTTGGTAATTGTACTAAGATCAAATTATTCTTACGGCCCAAAAAGGACGATGAATTGAGGGCATAATCGGCTCATTAGGTTTTAATTGTAAGACATTCTTGGAAAAGGAAAAGAACGATCAAGATTTGAAGTTATTCGAGCGCATTTTTTAAAGGTGTTCTGATGATTGTAAGTGATAACGAGTTAATAAGGCAAAGCAGGATAATCAGAGGCCCTTTTGAAGTAGCAATCGATATAACGAACCGGTGTAACCATAGATGTCTCCACTGCTATAATGCAAGTGGGATCAACAATGTAGTCGATCATACGGATGTCCAATGATCAATTTATCGATTTGATTGAGGATGTCTGTATCTTAGAGCCGAACAATGTTTGTTTTTGCGGCGGAGAACCAATGATGGAGCTGGATTTGCTAGTAAAATGTTCTGACATCCTCCATCAAAATGGAATAAAAAGTATCTCGACAGTGTCAAACGGTTACTTCATCAACGAGGAGGTCGCCCAGTAATTGTATGAACACCACGTTTCCAGAATCCAAATTAGCTTAGATGGAGCGAGCATGGACTCTTGTCGGAGGTTGAGGTTGAACGATCTAGCATTCGAAAGAGCAGTTAGCGCTCTAAAGATATTACGGGAGTTTAAATTTAAGGATGTTAACATCGCGTTTTGCCCCACATAATTCAATATTTCCGAATTGGAAGCCGTATGTACAATTTGTCTAAGTGTCGGCGTTTCTAAAGTTCGTGTTCAGCCCATGATGAATATTGGAGAGCAACAAAAAACCTTCTTGAGATAATGCCTACAAAAGGCCAATATATTGAATTGATCAGAACCATCAATAAATTAAATCAACAGCATCTAGGTCAGATCACCATTGAATGGGGCGATCCTCTGGATCATATATTCAGATTTAGAGAAATATACAAGAATCTATGTACGTTCGTCTCTATCAAAGCAGACGGTTCAATCGTTCCATCCCCATATATTCCTTTATCTGTTGGAAATATTAACAAGCATAAATTGACCGAATACTGGGCGCATGGGTTGCCGGGGGCATGGTCAATCCCAAAGGTCAATGAACTGGCAGGAAACATCCTCTGCATTAATGATATGGGAGCAAGGCATGATGGGGTTCCTAACACTTGGTTCGAGGAAGACATTAAGCTAGATATCATCGAAGATAATCTTTTCGGAAATATTGATAAAAGTTAATCCTGGATATTACTGTGATTCGATATATGGATGGCACGATTAACTTGCGATGGTGTATTTATGGATAAAGATAGAAAAGTAGCACTCTATTTCCTTGTAGCCTCCATCTTAGCTCCCACAGCTGTCTTGGTAATCATCATCGATTCAGGGATGAATCTCGGTGCTGCTATCCGGTATGGCATAATAGCGTATGGTATGCTTCCACTCTTGATCCTCTTTATATACATGCGGATAAGCCGTAATGCTCCGCGTAAAATAAGAGTATACACCATCATTGCCATCCCCGCCATAACGGGAGCGTTGGTGGTCGCCTGCGCCATCGGCGCGCTCATCGTCCTGGGGTCGGAATCCGTGTCTGCAGATCTAGATGATGAAGGACTGGATGTGAGCGCACCCTTCGTCGATGAAAGAATATCATACCAGGATATCGACGGAGTGGAATTGGAGAGAGATATCGACTACGGTTCACGAAGATCTGGTTATGCGGGCAATGAATTATTAAGCGGCAACTTCAGGAACGATGAGTTCGGCAACTACAAGCTCGCGGTCTACAAATCCACGGACGAGTGCATCGCGGTCCATCACAGTGGTGGCATCCTGGTGTTCAACCTTGATTCATCGGATAAGACGGAGCGATACTACAACGATCTTTTGTCAAGGATTCCTGAAATATAAGATGGTTAGAAAGAGGGAAAAATTAGGATGATTAGTGAGATGGATTGGTTTCATGATCAATAATGCCAAAGTCCAGTGGGCCTTTGCAGTGATTGCACTTAGTCCCGTGATCGTGATATTTGCTGGAATGTTATTAGGCTGGCCCATGATCACCACGTGGATAGCCATAGCGATCTCGATTGTCGGTGTGATCAGTCTATTCATTAGTACAACTAAAGGGGATAAGATCCAGGTCAACCTGAACGAGGAGGGCCTCAGGGTTGCCGGGCCACTTATTGATGTTTTCGTCCCATATGGAAAAATGAATGACGTTAAACTTCGAAGAGATTTGGACTATGGAGTTCGCATAGCAGGGTATGCTGGAATAGATACGATCGGAGGCAACTTCGTCAACAAAGAGTTCGGAAGGTACAAGGCGGGAGCGTATCTTTCCACGCCGATGTGCATCGTGGTGTCGTATGGTAAGAAGAGAACTCTAGTGCTCAATATTGACTCGTCGGCGGGGACGGAGCAGATCTATCGAGACCTCATTGGGAGAAAGGAATCCATAGCTTTTTAATGGCATTCTAGATGGGAAAACGAAAAATCACGCGGTCCGTCGAACCATGTTTGTGTTGAAGTACGTTAAAAAACGAATGAGATGATCTCATGATCAGCAGAACACAAATCTCATGGATTTGCCTGGCCGCAGCGATCCTGTCGATAGTGATCGCCATGGCGTTCGGTCTAAGCGGCTGGCCAGACATCTATATTCTAGTGACGATAGGGATCGCATCGTTCTTCCTCATCCCCTTCCTGGTCCTTTCGATCGCCGGGGCGAAGGTCCAGGCATATCTGAACGATGATCGCCTAAGGGTCACCGGAGGCATGCTGGACGCTAGCATCCCATACAGTAAGATGGACCGAGTGGAGCTGAGGGCCGATGTTGACTGCGGAGGCCGAGTGGCAGGCTATGCCGTCTCGGACATCATCGACGGCTTCTTCGGAAACAAGGAGTTTCCGTTAAGGCAACGGGAGCGATGAAAGGCGCCGAGATCGGGTCATGACGCCTCCCAGGCGAGAAATAACCTTTATATTCAGAGTTCTTAGGGTGGAAAGCACGACTGGTGGCATGACCGCCCGACGACATACCGTCCTCGGGCCCGTGCCCCAGTTCGGGGGTCAACCAATTGACAGACATGGACCTGGCATGGATCATATTCGGGGC